>TARA_R110002049_G_scaffold128679_1_pt1 | contig 55818 bp, 45 predicted proteins | sample TARA_R110002049 | Tara Oceans TARA_R110002049 (sample SAMEA4396941) | marine metagenome | biome: Polar Biome; feature: [SRF] surface water layer (ENVO:00010504); material: water (ENVO:00002006), including particulate matter (ENVO:01000060) such as... | depth 5 m | reverse complement strand
GGTCACCGGGGTGTCATCACCCAGGTCGAAGGCCAGCGTGCCGCTTGCACTCGCCGGACCAGCGTCACCCGTGGTCGCCGCGCCATCGCTGGCGGTGGGCGCAGTGTCCACTGGCGGTGGCGGTGGCGGTGGCGGTGGCGGTGGCGGTGGCGGTGGTGAGATCTCCGTACCGTCGACAATCGTCACCACGCCCTGCGGATCGCCAATGGTCGCGCCTGAAGCGTTGCTCAGGTTCACCAGCAAGCGCTCGGTCGGCTCTTCAACAGCATCTTCGTTGGTCTGGACAAGCACTGTCGCAGTGGTCGTGCCAGGCGCAAAGGTCACCGTGCCCGACGCCGGGTCGTAATCACCACCGATTACCGTGGCACTGTCATCCGCGGTGGCAAACTGCACGCTGACAGGCTGATCACTCGGCCCGGATAGACTCAGCGTCACCTCTGCCGTCTGGCCCTCCGTCACGGTGACATCGTTTATGCTGATCACCGGCGTAAACCCGTCGAGAATCGTGACAATGCCCTCGCCATCACCAATGACGGCGCCCGCCGCGTCGCTCAGGTTGACCGTGAACTGCTCGGTCCCTTCCTGCAACTCATCCGCGTTGGTCTGGAACTGAATCGTGACGCTGGTCGTACCCGGTGCAAACGTGATGGTGCCCGAGGCCGGGTCGTAATCTCCCCCCACCACGGTCGCCGTGCCATCCTCACTCTGAAAGCGCACCGAAACAGGGTTGTCGCTAGCTTTAGAAAGGCTCACCACCACTTCCGCAACATCGCCTTCGGCCACGGTGACATCACCAATGCTCACCACCGGCGGCGCAGGGGGTGTAATGGGATCCCCGCCCGTCACCACTACGGTAACCGTTGCCGTATCTGCATTGTTGCCATCCGGGGTGGTTGCGGTATAGGTGAAAGTGTCTGTTCCCGTGAAGCCGTCGTTGGGAGAATAGGTCACGGTGCCATCATCATTGATGACGACGCTGCCGTTGGCAGGCTGACTGGTGCCGGTGATGACCGACCCCTCAACGAAAACATCATTGTCTTTGACCGTTACAACAACCGGGACGCCCTCCTCCGTTGTTTCAGCGTCATCGATAGCATCAACTGTCAGGAGTGCCGATTCTTCTACCCGCAATTCAGTTTCAGTAGGGGTGAAACGGGCGACCGAGTGGAACTCGTCCGTATTCTCCACAATCCGCGCCAGGCGCACAAAGCCGTGCCCTTCGCTGACGCCGCCAGCCTCGGCCCCGGCGGCCGGTGCCTCCAACCCATCGAGAATGTCGCCATCCCCTTCCAAGTTGGCCAACAGGGTTTCAACCGTTTCGTCCTCAACGGCACTCTCCTGTGCGCTCGCTGCGCGTTCCGCCACGATATCGCGTGTGAGCAACAGCTCGGGCACATCGACTACCGTCAAGGGGCTGCCATCCTCGAGTGCCAACTCGACTGAGCCACCATTAGGCGTCACAACGGTTTCACCCTCGCGCAATACATCACCCGGCTGAAGTTCACGCAGCTCACCGTTCGGCCCACGGGCGTACGCCGTGCCCGAGACCGAGACTACTGTTGCAATCGCCTGATCTGCCATGTGGTGCTCTCCTGGAAACATGTGCGCGGTTTACGCGCCATTAGCAATAGGGTGATAGTAGAGCGACCGGCGGCGGCTGGCATTGTACGAAAGGACAAGGAGTGCCCTGGAAAAGTGACCTCGTTCACAGATCCGGAAACAAGCAGCGGCTACAACAAGAATCAGAGCGGCGTGGGATGCGCGAGGTGTCGGCCTAGTCGAGCGGGGTGTTGCCCGCTATTGCTAGAGGAAACCCCGGAGCGGGCGGGCGCATGCTCCGGGACAGGACTGGAACCAGCGCGCAACTACCGGACGTCTTCCCGATATTGCTTTTGCGCTGACCGGCTCTTGAATGTCTGGGTCTTCGGATTGATGCACTCGACCAGTTCACGACCCGCCGGCACCGCCCACTTCGATTTGCCCTGGGCGATTTCCTGGGCTCTGCTCAGATCAGACGCCTGTATACCGACGAAACGTGTTTCGCCGTCCACATCTTTCACCTGGCAGACAAACTCGCCCTGCGGCATTTTTGCCTGCGCAAATACAACACCGGTAGAAACAGACAAGGCGCAGAAAACTGCCAGCGCGCTCAAACGACCTGCTACTTTCATGATTTCTCTCCTACGCGTTTCCGCATTACCAGCACTCGGTGGCTGTTGTACCAGTCGCAGAGCGGGTGCCAAATGAATCCAGTACAAAGGTGGTGCAGCGCGTATCACTGCTCTGCGGCGAACCGCTGACCGGGGTGGCAGTGAGTTCGAAGCAGTTTGCTATCACGCCTCCACTGCAGGCTGCCGCGCTGATGCTGTAGTGGCCCTCCTCGGAAATCCGCGGGCTGGCGGCATAGCCCAGCTCCTGCATATCCGTGGTATAGCGACCCTGGTCCAGCATGAATTGCTGCTGCCGGTTGGACGCGTCAAGCAGCGCCGACATCGCATCGCTGCGGCGACCTTTCTGCAAGCTGCCTTGATAGGCCGGCAAGGCGATCGCCATCAGGATGCCGACAATGACCACAACAATCATGACCTCCATCAAGGTAAAGCCAGCTGTCGCACTGCGCCCCGCCATTCCCCGGCGTTGCGCGATGCTCACCGCGGTACCCGGCATCAGTAGCCCTCCTCGAACCAGTGATCACCGTAGGGCGCCCGCAGGGGCGTACCAATGTCACACACACCCGCTTCGCAATTCTCCTCGCCGTCGCCATCGGTATCGCCCTGTGGCGTACCCGGGGGCAACAGGAGGCGTATCTGGCCGTCTTCACCGAAGTGCACCGAAGGCGTATCCGGGATGATGGCGCCCAGCGCAACCACGTTGCGGTCACCGCTATAGAGATCCACGACATAGAGACGACCGATCCCCGATACCGGTTCGCACACATTGATGTTGTCCAGCACACTGCTTGGTGTGAAGGTGGTGAAAAACACCTTGCCACTCAGCGTAATGGACTTGGACAACGACTTCTCGCCGTCGCCTGTCAGGTCCAGACGCCAGCCGAGCGCCGCCTTCAATGCCGCCAGTGCGGTGGCCCGCTGTTCATCTGTGCCCGTTACCAGACGGTTGTTGGTAATGTTGTATAGACTGCTGTTATTGATGGGCAGGAAACAGCGGAAATCGACAATATCCTCATCGGCGCAATCTGCCGTGCTGGGCCGAGCCGTGGTGTAGGCACCAATCGCCAGATCACGGATCATGTAGAAGCGGTTGTTCACATCCGTGGCATTCGGGTTGGTGCGGTCGCCCGAACCGATCAGGATGGCATCGATGGGGTTGCCGTCGAAGCGGATCCGCACCACATCGGGCGCACTGAAGAAGCGCCGGTCATTGGCCGCGTTACCACCGCCCAGGCTGGCCAGTTGGTTGATTTGCCAGGTATCCTGAGTCGCGGTAGGCAGCGCGTTGCCGGGCAGGTCTACGCGCCAGATATTACCGCCGGTATCAGCGAAGTAGATGCGATCCGTGAGTTTGTCGCCGTTGCCGTCAAGCACGGTAACCGGTGCCGCCACCGAGTGCTGCAGCCCCGACTCCCGCAGATTCTTCACGCTGTTGGCAGCGGGTGTTACGCTCCACACCAACGCGCCCGTTTCGGCATCGACAATGAAAATACCGCGCCCACGGGCATCCGGCGTCGCCAGTCCGGTACCATCCTTGTTCGTGTCGTAGCCCGCGCCAAATATCAGTACAGGTTTCGCCACGCCACTACCGTCTGTGTAGCCCGGTATACGTGTCACCACGGGTTCGGACCAGGTCTGGCCCAGCTCGGAGAATCCGGTACTGGACGCGTTGATATGCCACAGGAACGTGGGATTTTCCGGATCGGAAATGTCCAGGGCGTAATAGCCATTGCCGCCGCGACGCATGCCGAAATATGCCCACACCTTGTCGCCGGCACCGGAATTCAGCGTACCGTCACCGTTGACGTCCAGCGTGTAGGCGACCGGCGTGAGGTCCATACCGTAGATGTTCTGCGACGAAAGCGCATTCTGGCTGCGGGCACGCAGGATTGATGCAAGCTCCTTGGGGAAAAATGCCCAGTCTTCCTGTCCGTTATCGTTACCGAACATGTGCACAAAGCCGGCGTTGGTCCCGACCAACAGCCGAATGTCCGGAGACGCCTGGCTATAACCACTGCGCGCCCCGTAATTCAGTACCAGCGGCTGGCTGTGGAGGATATCGCCCATGACCCAGCTGCGCGTATCGGTGCTGTCGCCATCACCGTCCCTGTCGTAGGCATCGAAGCCACGCGCCCAGTTGATGAGGCGCGTCAGGGCCACACCCGAGGTCACACCGAACAGGCTGTGCAACTCGGCATCATCCGCAACACCCATCGCGCTCGGCGTGATGTTATCGGACTCCAGCGTTTCTAACGCACCGCCTGAGCCGGTATTGGTGTAGATTGAGCGTGAGCCCACACTGCGGGCAACAAGCAGCGCGCCCACACCCCCTTTCTCCACGCCACCGCCATCTGCCGTAGCGCCCCAGAAGGTCACCGCGCTGTCCTTTATGAAGCCGGTCGCGGCATCAATAGCCGGGGTGCCATTAGCATCCACCAGTACGGCATCGCCATCGTCGATACGCAATTTCAGCTTCTTGATATTGCCCTGCCAGTCGACCGTTTCACCCGGCTTGAACATGGCATAGAAGATTTCGTCACGGCTCTGCGTACGGGTGAAGGTGTCCACAGCCACCGCGGGTGATGTGAACGTGGTATCCGTGGCCAGAATACTGACAATGGCGCCCTGGAAAGCCGCCGCCAGCTCCTGTGCGTTATTGGCCGTGTAGTACTCACCCTTGCCTTTCTCTGCCGTGTCGGCCAACAGATCCTGGTCGGTAGTAAAACCAATGGTATAGGTGATACCGAACTGGTTGCCGTTGGTTGTATCACCGTCCATATCGGTATTGGCCATATACTCAGCGAGTTCAGGCATACAGTTCTTGCGCATACCCTGCCCACTGTCATGCTGGTAATTGCTGCAGGTTTTATCGGTTAAATCTTCAATATACGTATTGGCACGATCATCGTTGGTCGGCTGACCGTCTGTCATCAGAATGACATAGGTGTACGCGCAGTCGGTACTCGGCGAGTTATACGTACCGCCGCTGGCAACCAGGGGATCCTGCGGCAAAGCATCGTCCGGCGGCCAGCTGTCACCCGTGCGACGATCGTCGCCCCAGAGTACCTCCCCACCGGACAGGTAGCGGTAGGCCTCATACATGGATTCGCAAAGGGGTGTAGCCCCATCTGCCGTCATGGAGTTCACCATATCGACGACGTTGGTACGCTGCGCGTCCGTCATGTCCTCTATGATGCGGCTGACCACACGTCCACCGTGATTGCTGCTGCCCTGGTTACTGTTGAACTCCATCAAGCCGAAATCCACACCGGGATTGCTGCGCATGATGGTGGACACCACATCCTGCGCGATATCGATGCGGCTACGCGGCTCTTCCAGATCGTCATCGTAATACCAGTCCAGATAATGCCCGGTATAGAACGTGTAGGCGCCGGTACCCCAGTTCATGGCAGGGTCAGGGTTGGGGCCGTACTCATTGCCGGTCTGCACATCATCCTGCGGATAACCCGGACCAGTACCGGAACCATTGTTGGCAATCCCTGAAGCCACGTCGTTCAGGCACTCTACATGTGGTGGCTCGGTCACGCCGCCGGTGAGCGGCTGCCAGCTTTCGATGCTGAGCCCAGTAGACGGCGGTACCCACACGGCGTCGCGCACGCGCGTCCACGTGGATTCCGTCACGGTCTCAGTGGTGCAGGGATCCTGCCTGGTGATGAAGTAGTCCCAGGCAACGTTGCCGCTTTCACATCTATCTTCACGCTTGTCGGGACAATCCCGGGACTTCTCTCCCGGCCAGGCCTCCCACTCCGCGCGCGTGACCTCGACAACCACGGGGTCAGGGCAGATCTCGGTGGTTACCTCTACATCGACGAACTTGAAGCAGCCACTGCCCTGCGCGGTCTCATCGTCGTTTTCACAACGGTAGTAGCCCGCCGTTTCCACCAGGCGCGAATCCACCCAACGCCGGGCGCGGTCCGCTGTGAAACGCCCATCAAGGGCGAGACTATCGTAGGAAGAAGCGCAACGATTCTTGCTCTTCAGGAACCAGTTCGGATTGGCTTGCCCGCTGATTCTCTTGGGCGGCACGTTGCCATCGGTCGACCAGTAAATGCGCTCCGACCAGTTGCCGGGCCGGCCACCGGAGATGAAGGTGTGTTGGTAGGTCGCGTCCTCAGGGTCGTAAGGCGGTCGTTGCTGGTCCACCATGGTCGCCATACTGCCGGAGTCATCAAATACCACCAGCACCTTGGGTCTGGAACCGGTACTGGCACTGAACTCCGCCTTGTAGATTTCCGTGTCATCAGCGCCTGCGGGAAACGTTCCCGCCACCAGCAGCAGCGAAGCCACTGCCGTTGCCCGAAATGTGTTCCACGTGTTCATTGCCATTTTCATTTTTCCGCCCCCTGTTCACACAGGCTCAATCGATGCCTAACCGGCTTCACCTACCACCGTCTTGACCACACCCAGTTCCACGCGCGAGCGCGCCTTGCCAGCCACATCGTGCTCCGAGGTGACCCGGTAAAAATCACAGTCGAAGACGCCAATACTACTGCCGCCCGTTTCGCCCGGAGGGCGCGGGCACTCCCGCGCCACCCCTACGACCGCCACGCGCACGTCCACGGCGCCCACACCGTCGCGCAACCGCCGCAGAGGATGCTCAGTGGACGCGTCGAGGCCGGCGAAGGGCGTATCGTCATCAACGCGCAGGAAAGGGTCTTCCGCCGTACCGGCCAAGGCCAGTGCGCCGTAGATTCCCGCTTCGGCCGCCTGGAAGGATTCGTAATTGTCCTGCAGGTTACCCGCCATGCGCAGCCCGACCGAGCTGTTGGTCGCCGCCGTAATACTGACGATGGTCACCACCAGCAGGAACAGAAGCGACACCGCAAGAGCCACACCGCGCTCGGAATGCTGCCGAGTCATCACAAACCTCCCCGAATCATCAATTTGGGGTTACGCAGGGAGACATTTCCCTGCACCAACTGACGGCGCCAGTTGTCGCCGGCTGCCGGCTGCCACACAAACCCGCCGATATTGTAGCTGCGGCCATCCACGTAGGCGCCATCCTCTGCCGGTGCGCGCAACAACAAGGACAACTCCAGTGCCTCAACTGCTTCCCAAGCGGGGTTTAGCGTCATTTCCGCTACCGTCATGAAACGGTCAACCTCGCCGTTACCCGTGGTATCGACAGCAAAACGAAACCGGAGTGACTCCACACCCGGCACCAGGTCTTCCGTCGTCATCGCCATGGCACCAGTACCCGCGTCCCACGACAGTACACGACGACTCAGCGTCGGGGTTGGCAAGTTTCGAATGTAATAGAGCTGCAGGCGATACGGCCAGGCTGCTGCCAGGGCAAACGGATTCCCCGCGCGTACATCCGGCGCAGTGTCCGCGCCATCCAGCAAGATGCCACGCTCGCTGTTGGCAATGACGTAGACCTCCTGGGCATTCAACGCCGAGGGGAAGCTGATCACGCCATCCACAGCTGCCGCTGCATCGTCTGGGTCGCGATCGTACAGGGGACGCGGTAAAACCCGCTTGACCACCAGCACTTCGCGCGGTGGCCCACCCACTGCCGGCGGCAAGGCATCGGTAATGCAACCAAAGGCCGCCCCGGCTGCCGAGGGCACACCCGCGAGTAAATAATTACCCACGTTGAAGGCCGAAGCATCACCCGTGCAATCTCCCGCCACCGCACCCAGAGAGGTATCTTCTACAATATCGCGCGGATGCGCGCCGCCGAAGAAACCAACATGGCGCAGGGATTCATTCAGCACCTGCAGGGCGAAGCGGCTGTTTTCAGCCATATTCGCCACTTGCTCGACTTCAGTATAGGAACGCTTGGTCGCCAGATAGACCGATACAGCACCGGCTATCAATATCAAGCCCAGCGTCATGGCGACCATGAATTCCACCAGGGAAAAACCGCCCTGGCTCGCCTTGCGTGTCGCGCCCATCGTCATAGCTCAGCCTCGTCAATGACAAATGTGCTTACCACCAACTGCCGGCGAAAATCGTCTGCGCCCGCAGCGGCACCACCGCAGGCCTCACCGCCCAGGGCAGCCACCGCATCCTGTGTTTCGCCGAGGCCACGCCACTGCATAATGACCTCCACCAATCCGGTGCGGGTCATGCCGGTATCTGCAGTGAACCGCACGCAGGCCTGCGGTGCAATCAGGCCCCCGGCATTCCTGACCACCGCGTCAGATCCCGTGGCGGTAATCGTCGCGCCGTCAATCCCTCGCTCCCAGAGCCAAAGATCGTAAGCCGCAAGCTGCGCGGGGGTGCAGCTCACTGCGGCACAATCGGTCGCGGGAGCGCTCAACGTGCCGCCACCAAACGGCGTTGTCAGCCCACCGGCGGTATACGTCGCCAGACCCGCGGGATTGATGCGAATACGCTCGACCAGATCGTTGGCCAGCATCACCGCTTTGCTGCGCTGAATGCCCTGGTGCTGGGCACTCTTGGAGACGGCCTGCAGGCTGACAATACCCAGCAGCCCCACCGAGAGAATGACAAAGGTGACCAGCGCCTCGATCAACGTGACGCCGGCCTGCCGCCGGGTTCTGCTAACCGCATGCTGTTTTCTAGCAAGAAACATCATTGCCTGCTCCGTCTTCAACCACGCCGTTGGTATCACTGTCGACACTGGCCGCTACGGTGCCGGCGTTGGTCAGAATCAGTCCGCGCGCCTTGCTCGCGCCGCGCTCGTCGCAAAATACAAAGGTTCCCGCACTCCCAAGCGCGGAACCGATCGTGTCGAAAACCACGAGTTTCGGGGTAAAACTGACGGTAACCGCCGGGTTGGTTTCGCTTTCCCAGTGAATGCGGCTGCGTCCGGGGTTCGCCGCGTCCACGGTGGCGCTGACATCAACCCCCATCAGGGCGAGGTAACCACCACTCCAGTTGCTGCTGTCGAGGCAACCGGAACCCGCAGCGTTGCTTGGGCACACAACCACCCGGTCGCGGCGCGCCAGCGCCTCGGAGCGTGCCAGGTTCAGGGTGGCACGCACCCCATAGACGCTGGAGACCAGCCGGTTGTCGCGAATGAGGTCGGTAAATGCGGGGCCACCCAGCAACAGGGCAATCGCCAGGATGACCAGCACCACCATCATCTCGATGAGGCTGAACCCGCCTGCACCGCGCCGACAAACTGTGGTAACTCCGCTCACGCTCTACCTGCTCCAACTGCTTGCAATACCATCAGCTTCCAGTATCGCCAGTGGCCTGGGCAATACCAGCGGGCGCTGACCAGCGGCAAGAAACCGTGACGGATGGCGCGCCAGCGGCGCCTCAGCCCGCAATCTGGCGCATGACCAGGGCCAGCTGCACCCGATCACGCACGGCGAGTTTCTCGAACACGGCCGACAAATGCGCCTTTACCGTGCGCTCGGTAATGTCCAGCGCAGCGGCGACCTCACGGTTGCTTGCCCCCTGCGCCACGTGGCGCGCCACATCGCGTTCGCGCGGGGTGAGCACTTCAAGGTTGACCCCGGCAACATCGCTTGCAGGTTGCGTACGCACTGACAGCGCCACCAGCCGCTGCACCAGCTCCGCCGGCATCCACAAACCGCCATGGGCGACGACCAGGCCGATTTCGCGCAGCTGCTCCGGTGCCGATTCCAGGTGACAGTAGCCGACAGCACCGGCATTGAGCGCCTGAAATGCATCCGCTTCCCCGGGCGCTACACTCATTACCACAACGCGGTAGCCCGCCGCAGTGGCAACGGCAAGGCGCTCCCGGCGTGCCGTGTCGTGCATCTGGCTGGCATCCAGCCACGCCACTTCCGCTGCGGGTGCCTCCAGCGCAAGCGCCTCCACCGAGGTGACCACCAGCGCCTCGGGGAATGCTTCCCGCCAGCGGTTGCGCAGGGCGCCACCCGGTGTGACAAAAACATGTTTCATTAACGCTCCGTCAGCGCGTACTGTTTCGCGCGCAGCACCGGTTTCATCAAATAGGCCAGGATGGTTTTCTTGCCGGTGAGCACATCCACCTGCACCGTCATGCCCGGCATGATGGGCATGTTCTCGCCAAAACCCGACTCTCGAGTGCGCACGTGGACTTCATAGAACGGGTTCCCGTCCTCATCCATAATGGTGTCGGCACCAATGTGTTCAACCACGCCTTCAAGCCCGCCGTACACCACGAAATCGTAGGCCGTCAGTTTCACCAGCGCTTCCTGTCCGGGCACCAGGAATGCGATATCCTTGGGCCGGATGCGCACTTCCACCAGCAGGCTGTCGTCCAGCGGCACTATTTCAATCACTTCTTTGCCGGGCAGCACCACACCACCGATCGTGTTGAAGTAAAGACGGTTGACGGTGCCCTTCACAGGGGAGCGCACCTCAGTTTGCCGCACACGGTCACTGAGCCCCTCGCCCGCCTCGCGCAGACCGTTAATACGCGCGATGGTGTCGGTCAACTCCTCACGCACTGTATTCTCGAACTCCACTTCCACTTCCGACAGCCGCCGCTGGGCCTCGGCGATGGCGGAGTCGAGACGTTTGAGCTGGGCTCGCGATTGATCGTACTCGCCGCTGAGCTGGTTCACCTCGCGCTCCAGCCGCAAAATCTCCACCTGGGAAACCGCACCCGAGTTCACCATCGGCCGTGTCACACTCAGCTCCTGCCGGCTCAACTCCAGCGAGCGCGCCAGTTGCCGCGAGCGCGCAGTGACCTCCGCCAGCTCCTGTTGCCGCTGCTCCAGTTGCTCTTCGGCAATCTGGCGCTGCAGGGTCCGCTGTGCCTGCAGTGATTCGTACAGCGCCTGCTCCTGCTCGACAATGCCCGGAGCCTGCAGGGACCACTCCGGCTGCGGCGTAAATGCCGTGCCTGCCAGGTTGGCCGTGAGCCGCGCCGCGCGCACCGATAACGCACGGAACTCTGCCTGGTTCTCCCGCAAGTTGGAGGCGGAGCGGGTTTGATCCAGCCGCACCAACAGCTGGCCGGACTCAACGACGTCACCCGCACGCGCGTGAATTTCGGTAACTACCCCGCCGTCCTGCGACTGCATGACCTGAATCTGCTGCGAGGGAATCACCTTGCCCTCACCACGGGTGACCTCGTCTACCTCGGCAAATGCCGCCCACACCACCAGGGCGAGCACAATGAATGCCACTACGTAGAGCAGGCCCCGTGCACGCAGCGGCTGCTGCTGCAGGTAGGCACGATGGGCATCCTGCTCCCAACTGGCGCGGGCATCATCGCTTGCGCGCATCCAGGGCGCAAAAATGAAGTCTGCCAGAAAGCGCCGCGGCCGCTCGGGCGCGGGTGCCACTGGCGTTGCCTCCTTTTCCTCGTTCATCGCGCCGCCCCTATCTTGCCCTGCTGCAGCGCCTGAATCACGCTGTCGCGCGGCCCGTCCGCCACCAGCTTGCCGTTGTCGATAACCAGAATACGGTCGACCATCTCCAACAATGAGTTGCGGTGGGTGACAACCAGCCATGTACGCCCCTTGAGGCAGCCCGTCAGTTGCTGCTTCACCGCCGCCTCCGTGGAGTGATCCATGGACCCGGTGGGTTCATCCATCAACAGAATGGGCGGCTCGTGTACCATGGCGCGCGCCAACGCCACGCACTTGCGCTGACCACCTGACAGGGAGTCACCACGCTCGCTGACCTGCATGTCGAAGCCCTTGGGGTGGCGGTTGATATAGTCGGACAAGTTGGCAATTTCCGCGGCACGTACCAGCGCGGCATCGCTTACGTTGGCGTGGGACAGGGCGATATTGTCGCGCAGGCTACCAAAGAACAGCGTGACGTCCTGCGGCACGTAACCGACACGCGAGCGCAGCTCGCTGGGGTCCAGCTGACGCAAGTCGATACCATCGACCATCACCGCGCCTTCCGTCGGCTGATACAGGCCCATGGCAAGTTTCTGCAGCGTGGACTTGCCCGAACCCACGCGCCCGAGAATGGCGACATGCTCTCCGGGCCGGATGCGGAAAGAGACATTGCTGAGCGACTCCATTTCCGCGCCCGGGTAGGCAAAGGACACATTGCGAAACTCGATATCACCCTCGAACATTTCCCGCGACAGGAACTGGGCGCCCTCGGCGCGCTCCATGGGCTTCGCCATGACCTCGTCCAGCGACTTCAGCGAGATCTCGGCGTTGTGCCATGAGGTAACCAGGCCGGCCACCTGGCCAAACGGCGCCATGACCCGTCCGCTCAGCATGCTGCAGGCAATCAGGCCACCCATGCTCAACTGCCCCGCGGTGATCAGGTAGACCCCGGTGATAATCACGAACAGCGTGACCATCTGATTGCCCCAGAGCGTCACATTGATGGTGGAATTGGACACCAGCCTCAACTGCAAGCCCACGTGTGCCAGGAAGGCGGTGCTTTCCTCCCACTTGCGCTGCATGCGCGACTCGGCGCCCATCGCCTTGATGGTATCCAGTCCCACCAGACTTTCGATCAACGTGGCATTGCGCTGCGCGCCCGCGCGATAGGTGGTTTCCGAGAGCGCCCGCAGTTTGCCCTGGGTAGCCAGCGCATAGCCCAGCACCACCAGCAAACCCAGCCCCAGCGGAATCAGCACCGGCCAGGCAATCCAGCCGATGACCGCGACAAAAATCAACGCGAACGGCACATCAATCAGCGTCGTTACCGAAGCGGAGGTAATGAAATCGCGCACGGTTTCGAAGGAGCGCAGGTTCACGGCATAGGAGCCCACCGACAGTGCACGGTTCTCCAGCCGCGAGCCCAGCACCCGTTCCATGATCTTGCTGGACAGTTCCACATCCACTCGGCGACTCGCAAGGTCGAGAAAATAGCCGCGCATCGTGCGCAGCACAATATCCGCGAGCATGATGACCACCACGCCGATCGCCAGCATCCAGAGGGTCTCCACCGCGTGGTTGGGAACCACGCGGTCGTAGACATTCATGGTGAAAATAGGCAGCGCCAGAGCGAACACATTGATAAAGAAGGCCGCAAGCAACACATCGCGGTAGACGGGCATGTTGGCGCGAATGGCATCCCAGAACCAGTGACCGCGCCCGGAGGTGCCGGTGCGCGGCGCGCGCTGGTCAAAGCGAAACCGCGGCCGGCACACAATGACGCTGCCGATCTCATCTGCCAGGAGTTCTGCCGCCGGCACGGCAACCGCCGCCTCGTTCAGCTCCGGGTAGATCACGGTGGCTTCACTGCCATCGGCACTCCAGCCCACCAGCACGCAGGCACGTTGATCTCGCAGCAGTACAATCGCCGGCAGCAACGCGGGCTCCACGGCACGGGCACTGCGCTCGACAATGCGACTGGCGAGCCCGGCCCGGCTCGCCGCACGCAGCACCAGTGAGGGCGTCAAGCGGCCTTCTTCCAGCGGCAAGCCACCCACCAGCGCCTCGGCGGTGGACGCACTGCCGTGATAGCGACACAGCGCCAGCAGGCTCTGCAGCAGGGGATCGTCAGTGCTCGCGGTCATCGGTACGGGGTGCCCTTTTCTGCGCAGTCTTCAGAGCATTTTCATCAATACTCTCTAAGCCACTGAATATTTTAGTAATTAACCAGCAAGAAGAATAAGCCAGTTACCACCGAATTACTATGTGACGCAGGTCACAAGACGACAGAAAAACCCGTCCGGAAACGTGCAGGTTATACTGCATGGGTGCACACTAAAGATTGACGTGACGTGCAACACGGCGTCCGCCTGACACCGAGGAGGCTTTTACATGTCCGACAAACCCCCATTGTTCGAGGCGCGCGATCTGTCACCCGCTTTTTGTGCCGACCGCCAAGGCAAGCTGAAGTACGCCGGGCCCGACCGACGCCGGCTGGACCGCCGCAATCATGCCGACCGCCGCACGACAGTGCGCTTTGATCCGCAAAGCGAAGACCGGAGGCTACTTCCCGGACGCCGAGCCGACGACGCCGCCCTGCGCTTCTGGTAACCTGCAGCGTCCGGGCTAGCTCAGGCCGCCCCGGCGCAATAGATGGGCGGCATAGATGGTTGCCGAGAGCAGCACCACGGCACCGCCCTGATGCGCTGCCGCCAGGCTGATCGGCACGTGCAACAGCAACGTGCTGATGCCCAGGATCACCTGCAGCCACAAGGCGGCAAGCAAGAACACGGCGGCCAGCCGCTCGCGCCCCCCAAGGCCTGTGCGCCACAGGCGCCACGCAAACAGATGAATCAGCACAAACAGCAGATAGGCAAACACGCGGTGGTTGAACTGGATTGTGGTGATATCCTCGAACGCGTCCAGCCAGGCCGGATCACCCGCGTACAGACCCGGCGGCATAAAAGATGTGCCCATCAGCGGCCACGTACTGTAGGCGAACCCCGCTTTGGTGCCGGCCACCAGCCCGCCTGACAGAATCATCAGAAAAACCAGCCCCACCAGGCCTACACCCCAGGGGGCGAGTGCGTGCGGTTGTCGGCTGCCGGGCCTGCGGCCCGCAAGCACATCGAGAATCACCCACAGCATCGCCGCGTAGATGACAAACGCCAGCCCCAGGTGCGCGGTGAGCCGGTACTGGCTGACATGGGGATTGTCGACCAGCCCGCTTTTCACCATGTACCAGCCGAGCAGCCCCTGGCAGCCGCCGAGCACGAACAGCAACCACAGCCGCGGCATCAAGCCGGCCCGCACGCGGCCGGTGAACGCAAAGAACAGCATGGGGAAGAAAAACAGCACACCAATCAAACGCCCCAGTACCCGGTGCAGGTACTCGAACATGAAGATGGTCTTGAAGGCATCCAGCGACATCCCGCGGTTGATCTTCAGGTACTCGGGCGATTGCCGGTACTTGTCGAACACCTCCTGCCAGGCCACATCCGTGAGGGGCGGGACTATACCCATGATCGGGCGCCACTCGACCATGGAGAGGCCGGAGTTGGTCAGGCGTGTAACGCCACCCAGCAAAATCATGCCAAAAATCACCGCGGCACAAAGAATGAGCCAAGCGGCTATCTGCCGGTCGTAATGTGTCTGTCGGGAAAGTACCATCGCGCTGCCTCGGCCTGCCTGCCTGAATCAGGGGGCGCAATGATAACCGAATTTCGGCCGGCAACGGCGACAAGCGCCGCAGTCTTTGGCGTGCGTCAGCTTTGCAAGCTGGGCAAATTGCGGAACAGCCGCAGCGCCTCGGGGTTGGCCAGCGCGTCGGTGTTTTTCACCGGCTCGCCGTGCACCACACTGCGCACCGCCAGTTCGACGATCTTGCCGCTCAGCGTGCGCGGAATATCCGCCACCTGAACGATGCGTGCAGGCACATGACGCGGCGTTGTGTTGCGGCGTATCAGGCCGCGGATCTCCGCCTCCAGCGCTGCGTCCAGCGTGCACCCGGCGCGCAAGACAACGAAGAGCACCACACGCACATCGCCCTGCCACTGCTGGCCGATCACCACACTTTCCAGCACGGCACCGCACTGCTCAACCTGGCGATAGATCTCCGCGGTGCCAATGCGCACACCACCCGGGTTCAGCACCGCATCGGATCGCCCATGGATGATGAAGCCGCGGTTGGCAGTCTCCTCGCCATAATCACCCTGCGCCCAGACCCCGTCGAACCGCGCGAAGTAGGCCGCGTGGAAGCGGCTGCCATCGGGGTCATTCCAGAAACCCAAGGGACACGAAGGGAAGGGCGCAGTGCACACCAGCTCGCCCTTCTGTTCCTGCACTGGGCACCCCTGGTCATTCCATATCGCGACAGCCATTCCCAGCCCGGGCGCCTGGATTTCACCCGCGTGTACCGGCAGAGTCGACGAGCCCCCCACGAAACAGGAGAGAATATCTGTGCCACCGGAGATGCTGGACAGGCAGACGTCCCGTTTGAAGTCGCGATACACATACTCGTAGTTTTCATGCAGCAGGGGCGACCCGGTGGACAATATCGTTTTCAGGCTGCGCAGATCGTGACTGTGTGCGGGACGCTCGCCGGCCTTCTCCAGCGCCGCAATGTACTTGGCACTGGTACCGAATACCGTGATGCCTTCCGCGTCGATGGCATCCAGTAACAACCTGCCTTCGCCCGCAAAGGGAGAGCCATCATAAAGTACCAGCGTCGCGCCACTGGCGAGTCCACTCGCCAGCCAGTTCCACATCATCCAGCCACAGGTGGTGTAGTAGAAAAACACATCGTGCGGACCGATGTCGCACATCAGGCTGTGCTCTTTGCGGTGCTGAAGCAGGGTGCCGCCGGCACCGTGCAGGATACACTTCGGCGCGCCGGTAGTGCCGGAGGAATACATCACGTATAGCGGGTGATTGAAGGGCAAGCGGGAAAACTCGATAGCACTCGCGGCGGGGTCGACAAAATCCGCAAACAGCACCGCGGGTGCGCCTTGCGGGAGCGCGGGCTGTGCTGTCAGCAGCGGCACAACGACCAACTGCTCAACGCTGCCAACGGCTGGCAGGATGTCGTCCAGTCGGTCCAGAACAGCGCAGGCCTTGCCGTTGTAGTAGTAGCCATCCGCACAGAACAGCACCTTGGGTGCAACCTGCCCAAAGCGATCGATAATGCCATTGACCCCAAAATCCGGGGAACACGAGGTCCAGATCGCGCCCAGGCTCGCCGTGGCCAGCATGGCGATCACCGCTTCGGGCACATTGGGCAGCAGGCCCGCTACCCGGTCTCCAGAGCCGACACCGAGCGCACGCAACGCGGCGGCGAGCCCGGCCACCTGGCGGTAGAGATCGGCATAAGTCAGCTCACGGCGCGCCCCTGTTTCCAGCAGACTCACCAGCGCGGGGTGGTCATCCCTGCGTTGCAGGAGATTTTCCGCGAAATTGAGCCGGGCCTCAGGAAACCAGCGGGCGCCGGGGAACTGATCGGGGGCCTCAAGCACCCGTGTACCCGGCTCACCCACTACGCCGGTAAAGTCCCACACTTCGCGCCAGAACGAAGCCGGCTCTGCCACTGCCCAGTCGTGCACAGCAAAGTAGTCTGCTCCATCAGGCACATGGCCGCGCGCGGTAAGCCCCGCGGCGAAACAGGTAAATTGCGCGCTCGCGCAACGTTCGGGGGAAGGTTTCCAAAGCGGCTCTTCAGACATACCGTTATTCTCTCGCCGGGCAGCCCCGCAGCATGCCGGCAGGTGTTGCAGAATTCAATCACTCCGATGCGCAAGGGCATGTCCACCAGAGATCACGCTGCCCCTGCGGCGAATTTGCGTTTACACTCGAAGTTCAGGACCCGGCCTGAGTCGAGGGAGACGCAACGCTCATGGAGTTCCTCAACCCGCTGCGGGAACAATTGCAGAGTATGTGGCTGAGCCTGGTGCAGGTGCTGCCGCTACTGACCATTGCGCTTCTGGTGGTGCTCGTCACGGGCATATTGTCACGGGTGTTCGTGGGTATACTGCGCCGCTCGCTGGCGCGCTCCGGCCTGCGCCCGGCGCTGCAATCACTGTTCGCCACCCTGTTGAAGGTGACGATCTGGCTGGTCGGACTGTTGATCGCCACAACGGTCGTGTTCCCCAGCCTGACGCCCGCGAAAATGCTCACGGCGCTCGGCCTCGGGTCTGTGGCCATCGGTTTTGCGTTCAAGGATATTTTCGAGAATTTCTTTGCCGGCGTTTTGATCATGCTGCGCAAGGCGATGCGCATTGGCGACTTCATCCAGTGCCAGGACCTGATGGGCAAGGTCGAGCATATCGCCCTGCGCGAGACCTACCTGCGCCAGACAGATGGTCAGCTGCTGATCGTGCCCAACCGCCTGCTGTTCCAGAATCCCGTGCACGTCATCACCGACAGGGATCTGCGCCGTTATGAAATCATCGTGGGCATCGCCTACAGTGAAGATGTCGAGACCGCACGCGGCATTATCCTGCAGGCCGTCGAGGGGCTGCCCCTCGTGAACAGCGCGCAGCCAGTGGAGGTCTACGCGCGCGAATTCGGTTCATCGTCAATCGACTTCACGGTCCGCTGGTGGGGGAAATCGGCTCCGCTTGACCGCCACCAGAGCCGCGATCAGGTGGTGCAGGCCATCAAGGCAGCCCTCGACAAGGCCGGTGTGGAAATCCCCTTCCCCTATCGTACGCTCACGTTCAAGGCACCCGTTCCGGTACAGACGGAGAGCAGCGATGCAGCACCCCAGTAGCCAGGTCGTGGCAAGGCTGGCGGCTTCGCCACGCCTCACAGGCCTGCTGTGCGGCGGCCTGCTGCTGTTGCTGGCGGGACTCACTACAGCCCAGGCGGCGGAGACGGAGCGCGGCGACAGCGCAGTGCCGCTCACGGAAGTTTCCGTGGCGGATAGCATCGCCGTCGAGGAGGTGACGTCGGACGAGGCCATCGCTGCGCGCCTGCGGGCGATTCTCACGGCGACCGGCTGGTTTGCCCCGGTACAGGTCCGCGTCGACAGCGGCGTGGTGTTCCTGAGCGGCGAAGCGCAAGAGCAGCAGCAGATCGCCTGGGCGGGCAATCTCGCGCGCAACGCACAGGGCGTCGTGGCCGTGGTGAACAATGTCGGCTTCGCGGATTCGTCGCCCTGGGACCTGTCACCCACCTACCAGCAACTACAGGGTATGGCGGCCTCCACCTTCCGGGCACTCCCTATCGCGTTGCTGGCCATCGCCCTGCTACTACTCGCCTGGCTGCTCGCCGGGCTTGCCTCACGCGTGACCGGCCACGTGCTGGCACGGCGCCTGCGCACTCCCCTGCTGCGCGACATGGTGGCCCGCGCCAGCGCCGCTGTGGTGTTCATACTTGGCTTGTACATTGTGCTGCGTATCGCCGGCCTCACCAGCCTCGCGGTCACCGTGGTTGGCGGCACCGGGCTGCTGGGGCTGGCGATCGGGTTTGCCTTTCGCGATATCGCGGAGAACTTCCTGGCCAGTATCCTGATCAGCATGCAGCGGCCCTTCGCGGTGGGCGATTTCATTGAAGTGAAAGGCTACCGCGGCTTCGTACAGCGGGTGAATACGCGCGCCACGCTCATCATGACGCGCGATGGCAACCACGTGCAGATTCCCAATGCCATCATCTACAAGAACGAGATCATCAACTTTACCGCCAACCCGCATACGCGGCAGGAATTCACGGTTGGCATTGCCTATGGCGACACCATGGCCACGGCACAAACCGCTGCCCTTGAGGTGCTGCGCCAGCATCCGGCGGTACTGGACGAGCCTGAACCTCTGGTGCTTGTCGACGAGCTGGCGGCCTCAACGGTCAACCTGCGCGTCAGCTACTGGGTGGACACGGCGACCTACGACGCACGCAAGGTGCGCTCAGCGGTGATCAGGCAGGTGAAAAATGCTTTCGACCTTGCGGGTATCTCCATGCCCAGCGAGGCACGGGAGGTCACTTTCCCAGAGGGCGTTCAGGTCGCCCTGACGGAGCCCTCGGCACCGACGACCACTGCGCCCTTACCAGAAGAGCCAGTGCAAACCCAGGCCAGCGAAGCCGGCGGCGAGGCCCATCTCGCCGAAGGCGGGCTGAAGAACAATGACGATGACATCGAGAAGCAAGCCCGAGCAGCGCGCCTGCCCGAGGGCGGGGACAACTTGCTCTAACTGCAGGCGCCACTACCTGGCGGCAGCTTTTACAACATCGCTTGTAAAAACCACAAAGCCCGGTGGGCCACACGGGCCCGCCAGGGCATGCCTTTACTGCCCCGATCGGTTTCCCGAGACATTGATTCACACCTCGAAACCCGTGCGCCGCGCAATCGCCTGTTCGTCTCCGGGCCGCGCCAGCAGCGGCCTTGCAGCGAAGTGCCCGCTCCAACCCGCCACACTGCCCTTGTGCTGATTTCGTGCGCGAGTGCGGTCATCGCACATTCTGGAACGGTATTTGCAAAGGTCCTTACAACGCGGCATGAAGCCGCAGCAAGCGCGCAGGCACGCGACCCGGCCGAGAACCTCACACCGGGTGTGGCAGCGCCTTGAACCTGCGCTGCCGCAGCGAAGCGGACGGCGCAACTCCAACGGAAAAAAGGAGAACAGAATGACAGGTACCAATTTTACCGTACCGGGCATGCAACAAAAGCAAGCCGCAAAAGTGATCAAGCTACTGGATGAGCGTATGGTGGCGCTGATCGACCTGGGCCTGACGCTAAAGCACGTGCACTGGAATGTTGTGGGACCCAATTTCATCGCGGTGCACGAGATGCTCGACCCTCAGGTCGAGGCCACGCGCGAAATGGTGGACGCCATCGCCGAGCGTATTGCCACGCTGGGTGGCATACCCGTCGGTACGCCGGCCGCGCTGGTGAAGCGCCGCGACTGGGATGACTACACCCTCCAGCGTGCACTGGCCAACGAACATCTGGCGGCGCTGGACATTGTTTACAACGGTGTTGTCACTGACCAGCGCAAGGCCATTGCCGAGCTCGCAGAGCTGGATCCCGTGTCAGAGGACCTGCTGACCGGCCACGCCAAGGACCTCGAGCTGTTCCAGTGGTTCATTCGAGCGCACCTTGAATCCGGCAGTGGCAAGCTCGCGACCAAGGGCGTAGCGACCGAGCGCGGCGCCGCCAAAAAAGCCTCCTGAAGCCTGACAGGCCTCTATAACCCTCGCGAGGCGATACGGGGCCCCGGCGCAAGACCGGAGGCCCCGGTCCTGTCATATGTGAGTATGCCGGGCTCTCGTGGCTGGCCCCTGCTGCACGCAGCCCGTAGAATGCAGGCCCCTGCTCACTGACAGACGTTCCATGCCACTTCTCAAACTCGAATCCCTGCAACTCCACTACGGCACTCAGGTACTCCTTGATGATGTCGACCTGACCATCCGCCGCAGTGAACGCTGGGGCTTGCTGGGGCGCAATGGCGCAGGCAAGACCACACTGTTGCGCGTACTGGCAGGTGAGCTGCAGACTGATTCCGGTGATCGCTGGCTGCGGCCCGGTGTGCGCATCGCGCGCTTGCAACAGACGCTGCCGGACGCCGACAGCAGCACCGTCTACGACGTGGTCGCCGAAGGGCTGGCGGAAGCCGGCAAGCTGCTAGCTGAATACCACCGCCTGTTACACGACGGCGAAGACATCGATTTTGACCGCCTCAGTGCCGTACAACAGGCGCTGGAAGCCGCCGATGGCTGGACCCTGCAGCAGCGTGTAGAAACCACTATCACCCAGCTGCAGCTGCCGCAGGACGCCAGAATGGGCGAGCTGTCCGGCGGCTGGCGCAGGCGTGTCGCTCTGGCGCGCGCGCTGGTGGCCGACCCCGACATCCTGCTACTGGACGAACCCACCAACCACCTCGACATTCCCGCCATCCAATGGCTGGAAACACAGCTGCAGCAATACCGCGGCGCGATTGTGCTGATTACCCACGACCGGCGCTTTCTGCAGAGCGTTGCCACGCGCATTGCGGAACTGGACCGCGGCCATCTCACCAGTTGGGAGGGCAGCTACCAGGGCTTCCTCGCCCACCGCGATCAGGAGCTGGAAGCGGAAGAGCGCGCCAATGCGCTGTTTGACAAGAAACTGGCGCAGGAAGAGGTGTGGATTCGCCAGGGCATCAAGGCACGGCGCACCCGCAACGAAGGCCGCGTGCGGGCGCTGGAAAAGATGCGCAGCGAACGTCAGCAGCGCCGGGAAAAAGTAGGTAGTGCCAACTTCGTCGTGGAGGAGGCGAGCCGCTCCGGCAAAGTGGTGGCGGAGCTGGAAAACGTCAGCAAGCACTTTGACGACAAGACCGTCATTCGCAATTTCTCCAGCATCATCCAGCGCGGTGACCGGGTCGGCATTGTAGGCGCCAACGGTGCCGGCAAGTCGACCCTGGTCAAGCTCATCCTCGGCCAGCTGCAGCCGGATGAGGGCAGCGTGAAGCTGGGCACGAAACTGGAAATCGCCTACTCGGACCAGCTGCGCGGCAAACTGGAGCCGGAGCAAAATCTCATCGACAATGTCTGTGGCGGCCAGGAGTTTATCGAGCTGAACGGCAAACGGCGCCATGCCATTTCCTACCTCGGTGACTTCCTGTTCAGCCCGGAGCGGGTGCGCACACCGGTAAAAGCATTGTCCGGGGGCGAGCAGAACCGCGCCATTCTGGCACGTCTGTTCAGCAAGCCCGCCAACCTGCTGGTACTGGACGAACCCACCAACGACCTCGACATTGAAACCCTGGAACTGCTGGAGGACATCCTGCTGTCCTTCGACGGCACGGTCATCCTGGTCAGCCACGACCGTGACTTCATGGACCATGTGGTGACCCAGCTGTTGATACTGCGTGGCGACGGTACGGTGGAGGAGCAGGCGGGTGGCTACAGCGACTGGGAAGCACGCGGTGGCCGGCTGGTGGAGCCGGAAACCAAAGGCCAGCAAATGCCGGCTAGCAAGCCCGAAACGCCCGCTCCTGTAGCGGCCAGCCCCGCTTCAACCGCGCGCCGGAAACTGTCCTATAAAGAGCAGCGCGAACTGGACGCCCTACCCGCGCGCATTGAGGAGCTGGAGCAGAAACAGGCCGCGCTGGAAGCACGCACTGCCGACCCCGCGTTCTACCAACAGAGCCGCGAAGCCGTGGATGCCGTGCTCGCCGAGCTCAGTGAGCTGCAGGCGGCACTGGATACGGCCGTCGAACGGTGGGCGGAGCTGGAAGCCTGAGTGCTGCGGGTACGCAACCGCAGCCCCCTCACCCCGCCTGCAGGACCTTGCCCACCGACTCCGCCAAGTAGTCGATGTTGGCCCCGTTGATACCCGCAACATTGATACGCGACGAATCCAGCATGTACACACTGTACTGTTCGCGCAGGGCGAGCGCCTGAGCGGCACTCAGCCCGAGAAAAGAAAACATGCCTTTCTCTCGCTCGATGAAACCGAAGTCACGCCCGGTACACTGCTCCAGCTTGCTCACCAGGCTGGTGCGCAAACCGTTGATGCGCCAGCACATGGCCTCCAGCTCATTCCGCCAGTTCGCATTCAACTCATCGTCCTGCAACACGCGCGCGGCGAGCAGTGCGCCGTGGGCTGGCGGCATGGAGTAAATACGCCGCGCGGCCACCTGGGCTTGCGTGCGCAGTGCCGCGGCACTGGCGGGGTTGGCACTCACGAATAGGGTCGCGCCGGTGCGCTCCCGATACAGCCCCATATTCTTGGAGCAGGATGCGGCAATCAGTACTTCCGGGAGACGCTCAACCAGCAGGCGCAACCCGGCTGCATCCGTATCCAGGCCATCGCCCAGCCCCTGGTAGGCGATATCGACAAACGGCAGGAAACCCTGGTGTTGCGCCATGTCAGCGATCTCTGCCCATTGCTCAAGGCTGAGGTCGGCACCGCAGGGGTTATGACAGCAACCGTGCAACAACACCACATCACCTTGCCGCGCCCCTTTGAGGTCCTCCACCAAAGCATCGAAATTGACGCCGTGGCTCGCGGGATCGTAGTAGCGGTAGGTGGCAAATTGCAGGCCTACGCTGCCCAGAAGCGGTATATGCACCGGCCAGGTGGGGTCTGAGACCCACACTCTGGCACCGGGCGCAGCCGCATTGATGATTTCAGCGCCAATGCGCAGAGCGCCGCAACCACCCGGCGTCTGGATGCTGCTTACACGTCCGTCCAGCACGGCCGGGCTACCCAGCCCCAGTACCAGCTGCTGCATGCCGCTGTTGAAATCAGGGTCCCCCGCGGGCGGCATATAGACCTTGGTACGCTCGGCCTGCACCAGAGCGTCCTGCGCCAGGCGAATGGCATCAAACACCGGGCACAGGCCTTCCTCATTCATGTAGACGCCGAGTGTCAGATCGACCTTGCGCGGGTTGGGGTCAGCACGACAGGCGGCGGCTAGCCCGAGGATGGAGTCCTCGGGAACCTGAGGCAAACATTCGAGCATGAGGACAATCTCCTGAGTTAGAGTTCCGCCAACAGGGCGGTAAGGTAGCGCCAAAACGGCGCCACAGTAGCGATGCACAAGCGCTCTGTTGGCGAGTGCGCACCGCGGATTGTGGGGCCGAAGGACAGGATGTCGGCATCGGGGAGTTTGCTTTTCAATATACCGCACTCCAGGCCGGCGTGAATCGCCTTCACCGCGGGTACGCTGTCAAACAGGCGCTCGTGCAGTGCCTTGCCCCGCGCCAACAGCGGGCTGGCAAAGTCCGGCTGCCATCCGGGGTACCCTGCAATGCGCTTCATATGCAGCCCCGCTAGCTGCGCCAGCCCCTCGACCGCCATACGCAAGCCAGCGGCCTGCTCCGGGTTGAAGAAACGCAGGCTGGACTCCAGCTCCAGTTTGCCCGCCGCAAGCTGCAGGCGTGCCAGGTTGATACTCAAGTCAACCAGATCGGCCGGTTGCTCAAGGCTGTAGGCCTGCGCCCCGTGCGGCAGCGCCGCGAGCACACGCAACAGATCACGGCTGTTGGCGTTGCTCATCACCTTGGCGGGTGCGCACGGATAGAGCAGCAATTCGAGGCTGTGATCCGCCGCGGGCAGGTAACTCCGCCAACGCTGTTGCAGCCCCTCCAGACGCCGTTGCAGGGCTTCCGCATCGGCGCTGCTGCAGGCGAAGCTGATGCTGCCCTCACGCGGAATGACATTGTGCGCCACACCCACACTGGCCGCAGCCAGCTGCAGTGAGCCAACAGGATCCAGCGCTTCCACCAGCAGCTTCAGCGCATTGCCCAGTTGCAGGTGAATCTCGATACCCGAATGGCCACCGGCCAGCCCCTTCAACTCCAGCGTCCAGCAGCCGAATTCCGCCGCCGGGGACTGCACGCCATAATCCCGCGAAAACACCCAGCCGGCACCACCGGCACAGCCCACGTACAGCTCGTGCCAGTCCTCGGTATCCAGGTTCAGCATGACACGCCCGCTGAGCAGTGAGGCATCCAGGCCCAGCGCGCCGCCGAGGCCGGTCTCCTCATCCACAGTGAACAAAAGCTCCAGTGGCGGGTGTTGCACATCCGGGTCGGTGAGCAGGGCCAGCGCCGCCGCGCAGCCCAGCCCGTTGTCTGCGCCCAGCGTGGTGCGATCGGCCAGCAGCCAGCCATCCTCCACTTTCAGCTGCAGGGGGTCGCGATAGAAGTCGTGCTGCTTGTCGCCGGTTTTTACCGTCACCATATCCAGGTGATTCTGGATGATCACTGTGGCGTGCCCCTCGCGTCCGGGAGATGCCGGCACATACACCACCAGATTGCCGGTAGCATCCAGCTGCCAGCGGCAGTCGTGGGCCTCGGCCTGGCCGATCACGTAGTCGCGCACTGCCGCCTCCGCCCTGGAAGGCCTGGGAATACGGGTCAGCTGGTAGAAATGCTCCCAGATATGTTCCGGATCAACCGGAAAATCCCGCGGCTTCATGACGCGCTCCTCCCGCTACTTATACTGCACTTACATCAGCGCAAATTTGGCGATGAATATGGCGGCGAGAAACCACGCGCCCGGGGAAATGTCGCGATAGCGGCCCGCGAATAACTTGATCACCGCGTAACTGATAAAGCCCACGGCAATGCCGTTGGCAATGGAAAAGGACAGCGGAATCATCACGACGGTGACCAGCGCCGGCAGAAGCTCGGTCAGGTCATCCCAGAGCAGGCCCTGCAAGCTGCTCAGCATGAGCATGGCCACGTACACCAACGCACCGGCCGTGGCAAAAGCGGGCACCATCCCGGCGAGTGGCGCAAAAAAGATCGCAGCCAGAAACAGCGTGCCAACCACAACCGCGGTCAGCCCGGTGCGCCCACCCGCCGCCACGCCCGTCGCACTCTCCACATAGCTGGTCACCGGAGCGCAGCCGAGGAAGGCACCGACCACACTGGAGGTGCTGTCGGCTTTCAGGGCGCGATCCAGATGTTTGATGTTGCCCTCCGCATCGACAAGCCCGGCACGACTCGCCACGCCCAGCAGGGTTCCGGCGGTGTCGAACAGGTTCACGAACAGGAAGGCAATGACCACGCTGACCATCGCGAGGTCGAGCGCCCCGATGATGTCCAGCTGCATGAAGACTGGCGCCATACTCGGTGGCGCCGCCACCAGGCCGCGGTATTCCACCAGCCCAAACAGCAACGCAAGCCCCGTGGTCACAAGAATACCGACGATGATGGCGCCGCGAACCTGACGCACAGAGAGCACCGCAATCAGCAGAAAACCCAGAGCGGCGAGGAACGGCTCGGGGCGGGTGAAGTCCCCCAGGGTGAGCAATGTGGCTTCGCTGGCCACGATCACACCGCCGCTTTTGAGGCCGATGAACCCCACAAACAACCCCACGCCGGCCCCCATCGCCACACGCAGATTCATCGGAATGCTGTCCAGCATCCAGCGGCGCAGGCGGGTAATGCTCATGATGACAAACAGCACACCGGCTAGAAATACCGCCCCCAGTGCCACCTGCCAGCTGTAGCCCATATCGGCAACGACGGTGTAGGTAAAGAACGCATTGAGACCCATGCCAGGCGCCAGGCCGACCGGCCAGTTGGCGTACAGGCCCATGAAATAGCAGGCGAGCGCTGAGGCAAGGCAGGTCGCGACGAAGGCAGCAGAGGCGTCCATGCCCGCCGCTGCCATCAACTGCGGGTTGACGAAAATGATATAGGCCATGGTGACGAACGTGGTCGCCCCGGCAATAACCTCGGTACGCACCGAGGTACCGTGCTCAGACAGCTTGAAAAAGCGTTCAAGAAGGCCGTTGGCCACGTTAGCCTGCTTCATCGGGTGGCCTGATTCCTCTGCGAATGTGCGCGCGGCGCGAGAAGCCAGAGTGTACGCAATCGCCGCGAGTGGCACCATAGTGCAGTCGCTGCCCCGCGAGCTATGGTAGCCTCACAGCCGGCAGCCACGATGATCACCAGGGACACAGAACCGATGCACAAGCACTACATCAGCGCCCAGCAATTGCTGGAAGATTCATTCAAACTGGCGTGGCAGGTCTACGAGAGCGGCTATCGCCCCAACTACATCGTCGGCGTGTGGCGTGGTGGTGCGCCGGTCGGTATCGCGGTGCAGGAACTACTGGATGTGCTGGGAGTAAACGCAGACCACATCGCCATCCGCACCTCCTCCTACACCGGCATCGGCCAGCGTGACCGGCATGTGAAGGTACACGGCCTGAGCTATATCATCCGCCAGCTAGAGTCGGAGGATTCGCTGCTGATCGTCGATGACGTACACGACACGGGGCTGTCCATCGATCAGGTGATCCTCGACCTGCACAGTGCCTGCAAAAAGAATACGCCGGAGATCCGCATCGCCACGCCCTACTACAAACCCGGCAACAACAGGACAGACCGCGTGCCGGAGTATTACATCCATGAAACCGCTGACTGGCTGGTGTTCCCGCATGAATTGCATGGTTTGACCCTGGAGGAGATTCGCGCCAACAAACCCGAACTCGCCAGCATCATGGGGCCGCTGCAGCAACAGCTGCAGACTGCCGGCAACCGCTAGTCGCGGGTGAAGGCGCGCACGATGTCGGCGTGCTGCGGAAATGCCTCGAGCAGTGCTGCACGCTTGCCCAGTGCCATATCGGCGTAATCGAACCCGGGTGCCACCGCTTCACTGATCAGCCCATACTCACCCGAGGGCAGATGGGAAGCTTTCCACACACCGCCCCGCACCGTGAGCTGCAGGCGCTGGCCGGCTGCCAGATCCGGGCCCAGCACGGCGGATTCCAGACGGCCGTCCGGATGCAACAGGTAGTAGTACACGGGTGATCCCAGGTGATAGAAGTGCACTATATCGGACTCATTCCGGTGCAGGTGCCCGATAGGTGAATCATCAGTGAGCAGGTAGTGGATCGCCGTCATGGTGTAGCGGGGCCCCGCCGGGGTAGCCACTTTGGGCCGGTGATCGGGCTGGAACGTACGGGCAAAATAGCCTCCCTCAACGTGCGGCTCCAGCCCCAGGGCCGCGATGATCGCCGCCTTGCCACTACCCGCACCGGTATCGTCAGCACACGCCCCGCCGGTGGCCACTGCGGCCACACAGGCCAGTAATACCCGAGCCCATTTCACAATGCGTCCTCCTGCCCGGCTTGCAGCGCCTCGTGGATACGACCGCTGATCTGGGTGACGTTGGCGCGCAGGCCCTGCTCGTCGATGGTGAGCACCTTGCGGTCCTGCATCAGTACCTCGCCGGCAACTATCGTGGTTTGTACATCGTCGCTGTCCAACACATACACGAGGTGCGATTGCACATCATACAGCGGCAGCTGGTGGGTCTGGCTGACGTCCAACTGAATCATGTCTGCCTGCATGCCCGCCTTCAACTGGCCGATTTCGCCTTCTTTGTGGATGGCAGCCGCGCCCAGCCGGGTGGCCATGGCCAGTGCCTGGCTCGCCGGTAGCGCGGTGGGGTCGCCGCTTGCGACTTTGTGCAGCAGGGCCGCCATACGCACCTCTTCCCACAGGTCCAGATCGTTGTTGGAGGCGGCGCCATCAGTCCCCAGGCCAACATTGACCCCGGCGGCGAGCATGGCGCTGACGGGCGCAATACCCGCACCCAGCTTCATGTTGGACGTCGGGTTGTGAATAGCCCCCACGCCGGCGGAGGCGGTGAGCGCGATATCGCGCGGGTCAAGTTGCACCATGTGCGCCGCAATCAGTGGCGAGTTGAACATGCCGAGCCCGGCAACGTGCTGCACCGGGGTGGTACCGAACTGTTCCATCACATAGTCGCGCTCCGCCGGGGCCTCTGCCAGATGCATGCTGATAGGTGCGCCACGCGCCGCGGCTTTCTCCACCGTGGCCTGCAAGTGTTCCGGGGAGACTGTATAGGGCGCGTGTGGCGCAAACGCCGGCGTGATCCGCGGGTGCTTTCCCTGCCAACGCTGAACGAACTCGTCAGCGGCAGCAAAGGAGTCGTCCCAGCCACTGAATCCCGGGCTGGGGTAGTCAATATGCGGTGCACCGACCACGGCGCGCAGGCCACAGCGCTCGACGACCGTGGCTATCTCGTCGGGATAAAAGTACATGTCGACAAACGTTGTGGTGCCGCCGCGGATCATTTCCCAGCAGGCCAGCTGAGCGCCCACGCGCACGAACTCCGGTGTCACGAAACGGCCTTCCATGGGGAAAACGTACTGGTTGAGCCAGGTCATGAGATCGAGGTCGTCAACCATGCCACGAAACAGCGTCATGGCCGAATGCGTGTGGCCGTTTACCAACCCGGGCATCAACACTCGCCCCGCTCCCGAAATCGTCGACACTGCGCGCCAACCGGCGTCGATGCGCGCACGAGGGCCCACATCGACAATCTGATCGCCCTGCACCACCACGGCGCCGTCCCGCAGCTGTGGCTGCGCTTCGTCCATGGTGAGCACGTAGTCGCCGTAGACAATGAGGTCGGCTTGCTGTGCGGACGCCGCCCACACGGCCAGCGGGCTGGCCAGCACAGCGGCCAGGAAACACGGTATAAAAACCTTCAACACACCACTTCTCCTCCCCAGGGTATGGGGCACAGGCCAGATTCCGGGTTTCCAACGCTACTGCCCAGCTTGGCGTTGATTTCAACAGGGTCAAATACTGGTATTTTTCCCATGCGGGGCTGCACGCATCAGCCCAACAGCGTAAATTTCACCCCATGAGCCGTCAAGGCCACCCGCGGGCACCAGACCCCATTTTGCGCTCTGCAAGACTGCAACTCTCAGCATCCATCCCGATCATTCAGGAGACTTACTCATGAAGCGCATAACCGTATCCCGGTTGGCCCTCACCGCAGCCATCGCCGCCGCCACTACCGCAACCGCGCCGGCGATGGCGCAGCTGGAAGAAATCATCGTCACGGCCCAGAAGCGCGAGCAGAGCCTGCTCGACGTGCCGCTTTCCGTCGCCACCCTGTCTGGTGAGCGTTTCAGCGCCATTTTTGAAGGCGGCGCCGATATTCGCGGCCTGTCGGCCCGTGTTCCCGGACTGTACGTCGAGTCTTCCAATGGCCGTGCGGCGCCCCGTTTCTACATGCGCGGACTGGGCAATATCGACTTCGACCTGGCGGCATCGCAGCCCGTCTCCATCATTATGGACGATGTAGTGAAGGAAAACGTTGTGCTGAAGAGCTTTCCGCTGTTCGACGTGGAGCAGGTGGAAGTGCTGCGCGGGCCGCAGGGGTCCCTGTTCGGCAGAAACACCACAGCGGGCATCGTCAAGTTCGACTCCCGCAAACCGACCCGTGACCTCGAAGGCCGCGCCAAGGTCGATATCGGCGAGCTGGACACCCTGAACTTCGAAGGCGCCGTGGGCGGTGGCCTGACCGATACCGTCGCCGGTCGCATCGCCGTGTTGTACCAGAGCCGCGGCGACTGGATCGATAACGGCTTTACCGGTGAAAACGACGCGCTGGGGGGCTTTACCGAAAAAGCCGTCAAGGGCTTCCTGTTGTTTGAGCCCAACGACCGGCTGAGCGCCCTGCTCGGCGCCCACCACCGCGATCTCGACGGCACCGCCGCCGTATTCCGCGCCAATATTTTCGATACCGGCAGCAACAGCCTGAACGAAAACTACATTCGCGACACGGTGTTCTTCGACGAGGGCGACAACAACCCCCAGGAGTACCGGAACACCGGACTCAACCTGAAACTGGAATACGCTTTTGACGCCGTAACACTCACCTCCATCACCGCGGGAGAAGATGCCAAGGGGCGCAGCCTGGGGGATATCGATGGCGGCTTCGGAGCGGCGTTCCTGCCCTTCATGGGGCCCGGTTTCATACCCTTCCCCTCGCAAACACAGGATGCGGCGGATGTGCAGCAGTTCACCCAGGAATTGCGCCTCGCCAGCAACAGCGGCGCGCGACTGAACTGGCAAACCGGCCTGTTCTACTTCGACTCTGACCTGGATGTGGAAACCAGCCCGTTCTTCGTGCCGGCCACCACGGTGACCCACGAAAACACGTCCATCGCCATTTTCGGCCAGGCCGACTATGCCCTCAGCGATGCCTGGACCCTGACCGCGGGCCTGCGCTGGACTGACGATGAAAAGGACTTCTTCGCACCGGGCTTCGAGGAAAGCGTCTCGGACGACCAGGTCACCGGCGACCTGGCGATCTCGTTCGCGGCGGATGACGCCTCGCTGTACTGGGCCAAAGTGGGCACCGGTTTCCGCGCGCCCACTATTCAGGGGCGCGATGTGGCATTTGGTGCTGCGCCCTCGATTGCCGATTCAGAAACGGTCATCTCCTATGAACTGGGTTACAAGGCGGAATATCTCGAGGGGCGTATGCGCCTGAACGCGGCGCTGTTCTACTATGAGGTCGACGACATTCAGTTCACCGCCGTGGGTGGCACCAACAACGCCATTCAGCTGGTAAACGCCGAGCAGGGCACAGGCATGGGCGGTGAGCTCGACCTGGAATGGGCGGTGACCGACAACCTGTCGTTAACCTTCGGCGCCGGCTACGCCGACACCGAGATCAATGACAGCGGGCTGCGCGTTGGGCCCTGTGGCAGCGGCGCCTGCACCATTCGCAACCCCGTCGATGCCGACGGACTGGTGTTTGTCGATGGCAACCCGTTCCCGCAGGCACCCGAAACCACCTTCAACTTCAGCGCCGCCTGGAGCATGCCGGTAGGCCGTGAATCTGAAGTGTTCGCGTTTACCGACTGGTCCTACCAGGGCGACACGCAGCTGTTCCTCTATGACGCGGCGGAGTTCGTGACCGACGGCCAGTTCGAGGGCGGCGTGCGCCTCGGTTGGCGGCTGCGCGATGGCAGCTATGAGGTGGCGCTGTTTGGCCGCAATATCACCGACGAGGAAAACGTACAGGGTGCCATCGACTTCAATAACCTGACGGGCTTCACCAACGAGCCGCGCGTGTGGGGTTTGTCACTCTCCAGCGCGTTCTAAAGGCCTGACTACAATGGGCGGGCCGGCGTAGAAACGTCGACCCGCCTGCATGCCAAACCCAGAGGACAGCAGGCCATGATGAAAGCCGCTTTGCTTACACTACTAACCGCATTTTTTGCCAGTGTCGGTGCCGGCGCGGCTGACACAAACAGCACCGCGCCAATTCCGGTCAAGGTCGTGGTGGTCACCATGTTTGAAACCGGCGCCGACACCGGCGACAAAGCGGGAGAATTCCAGCGCTGGTACGAACGTGTGCCGCTGGATACGCGCTTCCCTGCACCGCACATGCACCACGACATACACATGAACCTGGAATCCGGCGTGCTCGGTATCGTCACTGGTATGGGCACTGCCAACGCCGCCGCCAGCGTCATGGCACTGGGCCTGGACCAACGCTTTGACCTGAGCCAGGCCTACTGGCTGGTGGCCGGCATTTCCGGCTTCGATCCAGCGGACGCCTCGCTGGGCTCGGTGGCCTGGGCCGAATGGCTGGTTGACGGCGATCTGGCGCACGAAATCGACAGCCGCGAAATCCCCGAGGGCTGGAATCATGGCTATTTCCCGTTGTTCAGCCAGGGGCCAGAAGACGCCTCACGCAAGAGTTACAACCTGGGCGAAGTCTTCCGCCTCAACACCGGACTGGTCAACTGGGCCTACGGACTGACCAAAGACATGGCCTTGCCCGACCACCCAACGCTCAAGGCGGCGCGCAAGCCCTATGTCGATTACCCGGTCGGACAACAGCCACCACGGGTGATCAAGGGAGACCAGCTGGCCGCCATGACCTTCTGGCATGGCGAACTGCTCAACGACTGGGCCAACGAGTGGGTCAAATACTGGACTGACGGCCAGGGCGAGTTTGTCAGCTCCGCCATGGAAGACACCGGTACCTTTCAATCACTCACTTACCTCGACGCGGCCGGCAAGGTGGATAAAGACCGGGTGATGGTACTGCGCACCGCCTCCAACTTCACCCTGCCACCGCCGGGCAAAACCGCTGCGGCGTATCTGCTGGAAGAGCAGCATGACAGCTACGCGGGTCTGGATGCGGCGCTGGAAAACGCCTACCGGGTGGGCAGGAAGGTCATCGACACACTGCTGGCCAACTGGGAGCAGCACGCCCAGAAGATACCTGCCGCCAACTAACCCCGGGCAGCGCTGCCCAGGGCGTGTGCGGACAGTCGCGCGTAAATCGCTTCCGCCTGCTCGCACATGGCTTCGCACTGCGGCGGCAGCGCCACTTCAGCCAGGGGCTGCTCGTTCACCGCCTGGAACCCGGTTGATGCCTCTACCGCGGCATACCAGTGCGGCGCCCACACGCCGTCGCTATCGCGGCTACCAGCGGGCCAGCTGAGCATCGCTGCACTGAAGGGAATGCCCACGCGTTCGCACAGCGCCCGCAACACGCCTTCGGGGTCGGCCAGCGTCGCCGCGGAATCGATCACCGGGGGCGCCGCACCCAGTCGGTCCGCAACGCGCTGGAACAGCTCCCACTGCTGTACAAAACCCAGCTCGTCGAGCGCAAACTCGGGACGCACGCGCGCGTAGGACGCGATGATCCGGCGCGGCTGACGAATCAGGAAGCAGTTCACCAAGCCGTCCGTCCAGGCCATGTCCATCGCCGGGAGAATGTGTTGCGTCATGTGCTTCTGGTAGAACAGGGTACAGCGGTCCCGGTCTGCGGTGGCCGGCAATTCATCACACAACTGACGCGCCACTTCACGCCAGTCGCAACTCATGCTCGCCTTCACTGCTTCGCCGGCCGGGTGGTCCAACCCGGTGGCTTGCAGGTAGTAGCCGTAAAACGGCTCATCCACCACCGCGCAATCAGCCCGGTTCTCGAACGCGCGCATCAACGCCGTGCTGATATTGCGCGGGCCAGACCACATGGCCAGTCGAAGCGTCTGCATGTGGCTAACCCCGCGGATGCAGCTGGCCGGGGCCGGCGATGTAGCGCGCGACCGTTTCCCGGTACTGCCCCTGCAGGCGCTTGATAACCGGGCGCCCTGCATCGGGCTCGCCAATCGTGCGGCCATCCACCTCGGTCACCGGCACCAGGCCGGCAAAGGTACCGGTCACAAATGCTTCTTCAGCGTTATACACATCAGTGAGCGTGAAATTGGTCTCGCGCACGGTGAGGCCGAGCTCGCGACCCATTTCCAGCACCTTGCCGCGCGTGATGCCGTCGAGGCAGTAGTCTCCGGTCGAGGTCCATATTTCACCGCGGCGTACAATGAAAAAGTGTGTCGAGTTGCAGGTCGCGACAAACCCGTGTGGGTCCAGCATCAGCGCCTCGTCGGCACCGGCCTTGGTCGCCTGGATGCAGGCGCCAATGCAATTGAGCTTCGAGTGTGTGTTCAGCGCCGGGTCCTGCACGTCCGAGTAGCCGCGGCGCACATACACCGTATACAACCGCACGCCCTTCTCCACCACCTCGGGCAGCGCCTCTTTGTATTCGGGAATGATCACCACCGTCGGTGGTGTAATCGTCATGCGTGGGTCCTGGTAGGGCGTTGCCTTCACACCCCGGGACACCATCAGCCGAATGTGCACGCCATCGTGCATGCCGTTTGCCGCCAGCAACGCGTACAACCGGGCGGCCAGGTCCTCGCGGCTGAAATCGGGCTGGAAGTCCAGTGTTTTCATGCCCTCGAACAGGCGCTCCAGGTGCCGTTCGAGAAACAGCACCGTATGGCCCTCGACACGCAGACCTTCCCACACGCCATCGCCCAGGATAAACCCCGAGTCGAACACCGAAATACGCGCCTCGGCACGCGGCACAATCGTGCCATTGATCTCGATGAGGATAGTTTCATTGCGCGGATCGCCCGCGTACTCATGCGTGCCTTTCATACCTGTGCTCCCGGAACGGTTTTCTGCGCGCGCTATTGTGCGCTATTCGGGCCGCAAGTACATCCGTGGTAAAATCGCGCCACCTCCAAAACACCCAGGCAGGCACTACCCGTGGCCGAACAACGCGACAACATCTACGCTCACCCCGTACCCGAGCCGACCGCATTCCGCTTCGATGACCGGGTAGCACAGGTGTTCCCGGACATGATCCGCCGCTCCGTACCCGGCTACAGCACCATCATCGCCATGACCGGCCTGCTCGCAGGGCGCTTCGCCACACCGGGCAGCCGCCTCTACGACCTCGGCTGTTCCCTCGGCGCGTCCACCCTCGCCATGCGCCAGAACGTGCAACACGGTGACTGCCGGATTGTCGGCGTCGACAACTCCGCCGCAATGCTTGAACGCTGCCGGGGCGTTATCGATACCAACAGCCACGACGTCCCGGTGGATCTTGTGTGCAGCAATCTGCAGGACGTACCTGTCACCGATGCCTCGGTGGTGGTGCTCAACTTCACCCTGCAGTTCATCGCCCGCGAAGAACGCGACGCCGTCATTCAGCACATCTACCACGGCCTGCGACCGGGGGGCATCATGGTGCTCTCGGAAAAAGTCACCTTCGAGGACCCGCACCTCGACGCCCTCAACATCGACCTGCACCACGACTTCAAGCGCGCCAACGGTTACAGCGACCTGGAAATTGCGCAGAAACGCGATGCGCTGGACGGCTTCCTGCGGCGCGAAACACTGCAGCAGCACCGCAAGCGCTGCCACGACGCCGGTTTTGGCAGCTGTGATGTGTGGTTCCAGTGCTTCAACTTCGCCTCACTGATAGCACTTAAATGATCGACTACGGCCCGCTGATAGACCGCTGGCAACAGGACGTCCTACTGGCACCCTGGGCCGAGCGTCTGCACACGCAAATCGCCAGCGGCCTTGCCGTCGAACGCTACGGCGACCTCCCGCGCTGGCTCGAAGCCCTCGCGGCCCTGCCCGATATCACAGCGACAACTCGAAGGCTCAACAGCGCCCGCGTGGGAGCCGACCGACAGCCCGAACTGGACGAGGCACAGACCTCCGCCCTGCGCGACACCCTGCAGCGCCTGCATCCCTGGCGCAAAGGGCCCTTCGACCTGTTCGGCGTGCACATCGACACCGAGTGGCGCTCCGACTGGAAGTGGGAGCGACTGCTGCCCGGCCTCGACGACCTCAATGGCCGCCGCGTACTCGACGTCGGCTGCGGCAGCGGCTACCACTGCTGGCGCATGGCCGGCGCCGGGGCCCGGGAAGTCATCGGTATCGACCCTACGCCGCTGTTTGTCGTGCAGTACTGGGCGTTACAGAAATACCTGCAGCACCCCGGTGTTTGGGTGTTACCGCTGGGCATTCAACATATGCCCGCCAATCTGCAAGCGTTTGACAGTGTGTTTTCCATGGGTGTGCTGTACCACCGCCGCTCGCCGATGGATCACCTGCAGGAGCTGCGCGACTGCCTGCGGCCCGGCGGGCAGCTGATTCTGGAAACGCTGGTCATCGACGGACCACTGGGCGCCACCCTGGTACCCGAGGGGCGCTATGCGCGCATGGGAAACGTCTGGTTCCTGCCCAGCCCCGATACGCTGATGTCCTGGCTGCGGAAATTGAAGTTTCGCGATGTGGCGCTGGTGGATGTCTCGATTACCACCGTGGAGGAACAGCGGCAGACCGAGTGGATGCGCTTTCAGTCGCTGGCTGACTTTCTCGACCCCGAGGATGCCACGCGCACGATTGAGGGGTATCCGGCGCCGATGCGGGCTGTGGTGACGGCTCGGGCGCCGTGAACCCATCCATGGGGGCTTGAAGGAAACATCCCTGTTTCCTACAGTCCTGCTCGCCCCCAGCCGTCGCGCCACCCTGCGCGTGTGACCTGTGGTGCCAGAGCTTGCTACCGAGCGACACTGCACCCCGCGCCTTTAATGCCAGACTTCACCACCCAAGCCGAATGTGCCGGTGTGGGCGATCCCGGCCGGTGGGGGACCGTCGGCGGCCATGGATGGCCGCCGCCGAGCCTACATGGACGTACTTGCGGCGTGTCCCCCACCGGTCGGGACCGCCCACACCGGCACCACTCCCAAGCCGGAGCTCAAGCCGCAGCCCAACCCGACGCCCGAGCGTACCCAACCCTCAATGCAACGCCTTCTCCCGACGATGCTCATGAAACACATACTCAAACACCTCCCGGTAATTGCGCGCAAACCGAACCTCCAGCCCCTCCTGCAAATACGCCGGCAACTCATCGAAATCACTCCGGTTGGCCGCAGGCAGAATCAGCTCGGGTATCTTCATGCGTCGCGCCGCAATCACCTTCTCGCGAATACCACCCACCGGCAGCACCTGACCAGTCAGGGTCAACTCCCCCGTCATCGCCAGCGGTCTCTTGATCCGCTCATTGCGCGCCAGGGAAATGAGTGCAGTCGCCATGGTAATGCCCGCGCTGGGGCCGTCCTTCGGCGTGGCACCCTCCGGCACGTGCAGGTGCACCAGGCTGGTGTCGAAGAAATCGTAGTCGCAGTCGAAATCCCGCAGGTGCGCCACCACATAGCTGTAGGCAATCTCCGCTGACTCGCGCATGGTCTCACCCAGGCGCCCCGTAAGCTTGAAGCCGCTGTTCAGGGTGTGCACCTTGGAGGACTCGATCGCCAGCGTGGCCCCGCCCATGGCCGTCCAGGCCAGTCCGGTGGCAACCCCCGGGCCGCGCAACAGCTTCTCAGTGTGGAACACCGGTTGACCCAGCAAGGTTTCAATATCCTTCTTGCCGATGCGCACGCGCCGCTCGCCGCCCTCCAGCAGGCCGACAATGGATTTGCGGATGATGCGTGCCAGCTGCTTTTCAAGGTTGCGAACACCGGCTTCGCGGCAGTAGCTCTCGATCACGGTTTTCAGCGCGGCGTCGTTTATCTTCAGCTGGTCGGCCTTGAGGCCATGCCGCTGCAGTAGCCGCGGCCACAGATGGTTGCGCGCTATGGCCAGCTTTTCCTCGGCGATGTAACCGGCCAGGCGCAGCACTTCCATGCGGTCCAGCAGTGGTCCGGGAATGCTGTCGATCTGGTTGGCGGTGCAGATAAACAGCACCTTGGAAAGGTCCACGCGCATATCCAGGTAGTGATCGAGAAATTCAGCGTTCTGTTCCGGGTCCAGCACTTCCAGCAGGGCCGACGCGGGGTCGCCCTGGAAGGATGCGCCGATCTTGTCGATCTCATCCAGCATGATCACCGGGTTGGCCACTTTCACGTCCTTGAGTGCCTGCACGAACTTGCCCGGCATCGCCCCGATGTAGGTACGGCGGTGACCCTTGATTTCCGCTTCGTCGCGCATGCCTCCGAGACTGAAGCGGTAGAACTCCCGTCCCAGGGCATCAGCCACGGAGCGTCCGATGCTGGTTTTGCCCACGCCGGGCGGGCCAACCAGCAAGAGAATGGAGCCGCTGATCTCGCCCTTGAAAGCGCCCACGGCAAGGAACTCGAGGATGCGCTGTTTGACGTCATCCAGGCCATCGTGATGCGCGTTGAGTGTCTCCCGCGCATGGCCGAGTTCGAGCTGGTCCTCTGAGTGAATACCCCAGGGAACTTGCGTGGCCCAGTCAAGGTAGTTGCGGGTGACCCCGTACTCGGGGGAGCCACTCTCCAGCACCGCAAGCTTGTGCAACTCTTCGGCGATACGCTCGCGCACGGGCTCTGTTGGCTTCAGGGCGGCCAGCCGCGCTTCGAAGAGCTCCAGGTCGGTGCTGCGATCATCCTTGGACAGGCCGAGTTCTTTCTGGATGACTTTCAGCTGTTCGCGCAGAAAAAACTGTCGCTGCTGCTCCGAGACCTTTTCATTCACCTGGCTGGTGATATGGGTTTGCATCTCGGCCACTTCGCGCTCTTTGCGCAGCAGCACCAGCACTTTTTCCATGCGCGCCAGCAGGGGCAGCGTATCGAGAATTTCCTGCAGCTGGTCACCTTTGGCGGTGGTCAGGGCGGCGGAGAAATCCGCCAGCAGGCTGGGCTGGTTGGGGCTGAAGTTGGCCATGTAGTGCTTCAGCTCTTCGCTGTACAGCGGGTTCAGTGGCAGCAGTTCCTTGATCTGCTGGATGAGCGCCATGGCATAGGCCTTGACCTCGTCACTGTCGCGATCGCCCGAGCTGCGCGGGTACTCCACCTGCACCCGATAGGGCGCAGAATCCGTGAGCCAGCGCACGATACGGAAACGCTTCACCCCCTGCACCAGGAACTGCCCGAGGCCATTGGCGCCGGGTGGCCGGTGCAAGCGCGCAACACAGCCTATTTCCGGAAACTGACGGGGGCCGATGTTGTCGGAGCCCTGCTGCTCCACGTAACTCAAGCCCACCAGTCCGTGTCCTTCCGCGGCGATGGCCTCCAGCGTGGGAGCCCACTCCTGCGGGTTGATCGCAACGGGCTGCACCTGACCGGGGAAAAACGGGCGCTGCGGTACTGGAATCACATACAGCGTATCGGGGAGCATATCGCTCGCCACTGCCGGGGCCTGGGACCCTGTGGCGTGTATGTCCGCCTCGTCTGGTGCAAATTTCGGGGCCTTGCTCATGCTTGCCTGCCTGTTTCAACTGCCGGGGTATCCGCCAGATATGGGCTCGACGCGCGGTATTTCAAGAGATCAACCACAGAGCCGTTTTTCAGTGGCCGACGCTGGGAGTATACTGGTGGCAGCTGAATCGCACTTCAAACCGCACGACTGACACAGGAGTCCACAGTGCATATTGACAAGGCCACTGAAGCCGAACTGCGCGCTGCGCTTGCCGATCTCCACGAAGAGTACGACGCACTGGCAGCGAAAAAATTGAACCTGGACCTCACCCGCGGCAAACCCAGCGCGGCACAGGTTGCGCTGTCCGACGCGCTGGACGGTATTCTGGACGGCAACTACCGCGCGGCGGACGGCAGTGATGCTCGCAACTACGGCGGCCTTGAGGGCCTGCCGGAGGCGCGCGCCCTGTTTGCCGAGGTGCTGGGTACGGCGCCGGAGGAGACACTGGTCGGCGGCAACAGCAGCCTGACCCTCATGTATCAGGTCATGGACTTCGCCCTGCGCGAGGGCTTGCGCGGCGCGGATTCCGCCTGGGGCAATCGGGCACAGGTGAAGTTCCTGTGCCCGGTACCCGGGTACGACCGCCACTTTTCCGTGTGTGAATACCTCGGCATCGAGATGATCCCCGTGCGTCTGCTCGATTCAGGCCCGGATATGGACCAGGTGGAGGCCCTGGTTGCCGCCGACGCCGATATCAAGGGCATCTGGTGTGTACCCCGCTTTTCCAACCCCACCGGCTGCGTCTACAGTGCGGAGACTGTAAAGCGCCTCGCAGGCCTGCCGCAGGTCGCGTCCGCCAACTTTATCGTCATGTGGGACAACGCCTACGCGGTACACACCCTGCAGGATGACGCCCCCGCTCTGGCCAGCATCGCCGCCTACGCGCGCGAGCTCGGGACTATGGACGGCATTTTCCAGTTCGGGTCCACATCCAAGATCACCTTCGCCGGCGCGGGTGTTGGGTTCGTCGGCAGCAGCGAGCGCAACCTTGCCGCCTTCCGGGCCCACCTCGCGTTCCAGACTATCGGCCCGGACAAGGTCAATCAGCTGCGTCACGTGCGGTTCCTCAAGGACAGCGAGACCCTCAACGCCCACATGAGCCGACATGCGGCACTGCTCAAGCCGCGTTTCGATGCGGTACTCGGCACGCTCGAGCGAGAACTGGCCGGCAGTGGCATGGGCAGCTGGACGACCCCGCAGGGCGGCTACTTTGTCTCTTTCGACGCGCTGCCGGGGCTGGCATCAGAGATTGTGGCACTCGCGGGCAATGTCGGTGTGAAGCTCACACCGGCCGGTGCCACCTTTCCCTACGGCAAGGACCCGGATAACCGCAATATCAGGCTCTCACCCAGCTTCCCGGCGCAGGACGATGTACAGGCGAGCGTGGACGTGTTCGTGTTGTGCGTGAAAATCGCTTCGATCAAGCAGCGACTGAGCCGCTAGAAGGGGGTGTACGGGCGCCTGTCACGGGGTGGCAGGCGCACTGCCGGCGGTCAGTCGTCGCCGCTGTGGTGGGGCTGCATGCCGGGCACGGGGAAGGCGGTGACGTTGCTGCGCGAACCGGGGGCGGCCTCGGATATCTTGCCCGTGCCTTCCTTGTCCACCTCGTCGATGCGAATAATCGCCTGCAGGGGGATGTAACTGCGTTTGACCCCGCTGAACTCATGCTTCAGCTTTTCCTCACTGGGGTCGACAAGAATCTGTGAACGCTCGCCGAAGACGAACTCCTCGATTTCGATGAAGCCCCACATGTCGCTCTGGTAGATCTGGCGCGCGAACACTTCGAACACCTGGTTCGCGTTGTGGAAAATCACCTTGTACACAGGTTGGTTGGCCATGCTGTCCTCGTGAGGCGTTGCGCCGGGCGGCTCCGCGGCAAGTGCGCTAAAACCGGGGGGAGGCGATGTTACCACTCCCCGCACAAATTACCACTATCTGCCACCCGGGCTGGCTAGGTTTCCGCGGTGTGAATCTGTATAATTCACCCCCTTTTTACAACAACCGGCCAGAAACCGACTGCGGTGCGCCGACGAGGCTCAGTGAGCAAAAAGCTGTACATCAAGACCCACGGCTGCCAGATGAACGAGTATGACTCGGCGCGCATGCGCGATCTGCTGCAGGCCAGCCACGGTCTCACGCCCACGGACAACCCTGAAGAAGCGGATGTCCTGCTGCTCAATACCTGCTCGATTCGTGAAAAAGCCCAGGAAAAGGTGTTCCACCAGCTGGGCCGCTGGAAGCATTTGAAGCAGAAAAATCCCGACCTGATCATCGGCGTGGGCGGCTGCGTCGCCAGCCAGGAGGGGGCCGAGATCGGCAAGCGCGCGCCGTATGTCGACCTCGTTTTCGGGCCGCAAACCCTGCACCGGCTGCCCGCGATGATGGAGCAGCGCGGTCCCGGTGGGACCCTGGTGGTCGATGTCAGCTTCCCGGAAATCGAAAAATTCGATCGCCTGCCAGAGCCCAGTGTTGAAGGGCCCACCGCCTTTGTCTCGGTCATGGAGGGCTGCAGCAAGTACTGTACGTTCTGCGTCGTGCCTTACACCCGCGGCGAAGAAGTGTCGCGGCCCGTCGACGATGTCATCGCAGAAGTGGCACACCTCGCCGGCGAGGGCGTACGCGAGGTCAACCTGCTCGGGCAGAACGTGAACGCCTACCGGGGTGCCAACCACCTCGGCGAGGTCGTGGATTTTGCCGAGCTGTTGCACCTGGTGGCACGCATTCCCGGCATTGAGCGTATCCGCTACACCACTTCGCACCCGGTCGAGTTCAGCGATGCCCTGATTGACGCCTACGCCGAAATTCCGCAACTGGTCGACCATCTCCACCTGCCCGTGCAGAGTGGATCGGACCGTATTCTCATGGCCATGAAGCGCGGCCATACGGCGCTGGAATACAAGTCGAAAATCCGCCGGTTGCGCCGCATACGCCCGAATATCAGCATTTCCTCCGATTTCATCATCGGTTTTCCGGGCGAGACAGAGACGGATTTCGCCGCCACCATGAAACTGGTTGAAGACATCGGCTTCGATACATCCTTCAGCTTCGTTTACAGCGCGCGCCCCGGCACACCCGCATCAGAGCTGCCCGACTCCACTGATGAGGCCACCAAGAAGCAGCGGCTGCAGGTTCTGCAATCCCGTATTCTGCAGGAAGCACAGGCCATCAGCCGTCGTATGGTGGGCACGGTGCAGCGCGTGCTGGTCACCGGTGTCTCGAAGAAGGACCCGGGCGAACTGCAGGGCCGGACCGAGAACAACCGGGTGGTGAATTTCCACTGTACCGACCGCAGCCTGATCGGCGCATTTGCCGACCTTGAGATTGTCGACGCGCTGCCGAACTCACTGCGTGGCCAGCTGGCACAGGCGCCGCTGTTGCGCGCGGTTGACTAGTCGGCACAGCCGTATATCCTTAAACCCATGACCACATGCCCTAGCGGCCCGCGAGCGATTTGAACAGCGAATCTCCGACCCCCGAGTCGACACAGTCAAGCCTCACCCTGGAACCGAATGACACCCGCCATCTGGCCATGCTCTGCGGCCAGTTCGACGGCCATTTGCGCCAGATCGAGTCCCGCCTGGGCATCGGTATTGCAGCCCGCGGCAACCAGTTCCTGCTCAGCGGGCCGCCCGGCGCAGTCAATGCCGGCCGCAGCCTGTTGGAGAACCTGTACAGCGAGGTATGCCAGGGCGTTGGCTTGAGCCCGGAGTCACTGCACCTGCAACTGCAGCAGGCGGGAATCGAGATGCTGGCCGAAGACCCCGCAGGCGCTCCCATTGAGGCCATTCAGGTTATTCGCACCAAGCGTGCGTCGGTAAAACCCCGCGGCAAGAACCAGCAGGGCTACGTGCGCACCATCAAGCAGCACGACATCAATTTCGGTATCGGGCCGGCCGGCACGGGCAAGACCTATCTTGCGGTCGCCTGCGCCGTGGAAGCACTGCTGGAGGAGCGCGTGCGACGCATCCTGCTGGTGCGCCCGGCTGTAGAGGCCGGCGAGAAGCTGGGCTTCCTGCCCGGCGACCTGAGCCAGAAAATCGACCCCTACCTGCGCCCCCTGTACGACGCCCTGTACGAAATGCTCGGCTTTGAAACAGTGAATAAGTTCATCGAGCGCAATATTATCGAAGTAGCGCCGCTGGCCTTCATGCGCGGCCGCACGCTGAACAACGCCTTCATCATTCTCGACGAAGCCCAGAACACCACGCGTGAGCAGATGAAAATGTTCCTCACCCGCATCGGCTTCGGCTCCACGGCGGTGATCACCGGGGACGCCACCCAGATTGACCTGCCCAAGGGTATTCAGTCCGGCCTGACCCATGCAGGCAACATCCTCGCCGATGTCGAGGGTATCGGCTTCACCTGGTTCGGCAACAAGGATGTGGTGCGCCACCCCATGGTGCAGCGTATCGTTGAAGCCTACGATGCCTACGAGGACAGGGCGACACCGCTCGACAAGACCCGGCCATGAACAGCCACATCGACATCCAGACCGCCTGTACCGAGCCGGTTCCCGAGGAGGACGACTTAAGGCACTGGCTGCAAACCGCCCTGCAGGGTCGGGCCAGCAGTACCACTCCGGAACTTTGCCTGCGCCTGGTGGGTGCAGGGGAAATGGCACAACTCAATCAACACTACCGCGGCAAGCCGGGGCCCACCAACGTGCTGTCCTTTCCCGCCGACCTGCCGGAGAACCTGCAGCTGCCGCTGCTGGGCGATATTGTCATCTGCGCCCCTGTGGTCGCCCGGGAAGCCGTCGAACAGGGCAAACCCGCAGCCGCACACTGGGCCCACATGGCCGTGCACGGCGCGCTACACCTGCTGGGCTACGACCACATCTGCGAGGCTGAAGCCACCGAAATGGAAGACCTGGAAACGGCCATCCTGGCCACCCTGGGATTCCCCTGCCCCTACCCAGACACTGTCTCCGAGGAGCCCGTCACCCCATGAGCGAAGATCGATTTGGCAGCGAGCCCGGAGACCGCTCCTGGCTCGAGAAAATAGCCTTGCTGTTCTCGTCGGAACCCAACAATCGCCGCGACCTCGAAGGCGTTCTCGCCATCGCCGCCGAAAACGAGGTTATCGACCAGGATGCGCGCAGCATCATGGAAGGCGCCATGAAGGTCAGCGACATGCAGGCGCGCGACATCATGATTCCACGCGCGCAAATGGTGGTGATCAAGGCGGAGTCAACGCTGGAGGAGATCCTGCCACAGATTATTAACTCCGCCCACTCGCGCTACCCGGTGATCGGCGAGAGCCCCGACGATATCCAGGGTATCCTGCTGGCCAAGGACCTGCTACCGGAGCTGCTCAACAAGGATCACAGCGAGTTCCGCATGGAGACGCTGCTGCGCCCCACGGTGGTAGTACCGGAGAGCAAGCGGCTGAACGTGCTGCTGCGCGAATTCCGCGAGAACCGCAACCACATGGCTATCGTCATTGATGAATATGGCGGTGTTGCCGGCCTGGTGACCATTGAAGACGTGCTGGAGGAAATCGTCGGCGACATCGAAGACGAGACCGACGTGGACGAGGACCACTTCATCCGCACCATCGGCGAGGGCGACTACTTTATCAAGGCGCTGACACCCATCGAGGATTTCAACGAACACTTCCGCACCACCTTCAGCGACGAGGAGTTCGATACCATCGGCGGTTTGGTTATCCAGGCCTTCGGGCACATGCCCGCGCGCAACGAAGTCACCTGCATCGAGAACTTCGAGTTCAAGGTCATCAACGCCGATCAGCGCAAGATCCACAGCCTGCGCATGCGGCCTCTGGGCGGCTGATTCATGCCTGAAAACGGGCTGCGCCCGGCCTGGATCACACTGCTGACACTGCTGGCCGGTGGCCTGGTCACACTGTCGTTCGCACCCTTCGACCTGTGGCCGGCGGGCATCGCCAGTTGTGCGCTGTACTGCTATCTCCTGAGCACCTGCTCGCCGCGCCAGGCCCTGTGGCGTGGCTGGCTGTTCGGACTCGGCATGTTCGGCAGCGGCGTCTCCTGGGTTTACGTCAGCATCCATGTGTACGGCTATGCCGGCGTGCCCCTGGCCGCACTGCTCACGGCGCTGTTCTGTGCCGGCCTGGCGCTGCTGCACAGCCTGTTTGCCTGGTGCTACACGCGCTGGATCAGGCCCCTGCCGGGCGGCATGCTGGTCGGCTTCGGCGCGCTCTGGGTGCTTTTTGAGGGCCTGCGCAGCTGGCTACTCACGGGCTTTCCGTGGCTTTACCTGGGCTACGCTCACCTGGATACCTGGCTGGCCGGCTGGGCTCCCGCGGTCGGGGTGTACGGGCTGTCATTTGCGGTAGCCGTCAGCGGTGCCTGCCTGTTCCTGGCCTGGCGCAACCCGAAACCCGCCGGCCTGCTGACCTATCTCACCGTGCTCGGCATCCTGTGGTTGGGCGGGCGTACACTCGCTGTGGTGGAGTGGGTGGTCCCCGCAACCGAGCAACCACTGCGCGTGGCGCTCTATCAACCCAACATCCCGCAGGCCCTGAAGTGGCAGCCGGCGCACTACCCACGGATTCTGGAGCAGTACAGTCGCGCTGTCGCGGCACAGAGGGGACATGACATTGTCGTGTGGCCGGAATCCGCCCTGCCCCGCTTCTACCAGCAGGCACGCGATTACCTCGATCCGGTTGCCGAGGATTTTGCCCGGCAGGAAGGCACGCTGATCACCGGCATCCCCTGGCGTGAGGCCGGCGACAGCGCGTACTTCAACAGCATTGTGGCGCTCGGCGCCGGCAGCGGCGTGTACCATAAACAGCGTCTGGTGCCCTTCGGGGAATACGTTCCACTGGAAAGCTGGTTGCGCGGGCTCATCGCCTTCTTCGATATGCCCATGTCGAGCTTCTCCGCAGGCCCGCCGGACCAGAGCCTGCTGCTGGCCGCCGGGGTTAGGGTGGCGCCTTTCATCTGCTATGAAATCGTCTACCCCGGCCTGGTAGCACGCAGCGCGCGTAACGCCGATCTACTGGTCACCATCAGCAACGACAGCTGGTTTGGCGCCTCCATCGGCCCCCTGCAGCACCTGCAGATGGCACGTATGCGCGCGCTGGAAACGGGGCGCTACCTGTTGCGGGGCACCAATAACGGTGTGTCTGCAATCATCGACCATCAGGGCCGCATACAGCAGCGCAGCCCCCAGTTCGAAGAAGCACTGCTCAGCGGTGAAGCCCACGTCATGCTCGGCAGCACACCGGCGGCGACCTACGGACCGCGACCGGTGCTGGCCGCCTGCGTATTGCTCCTGCTGATGATGCTGGTTGTGTACCACACACTCTGGCGTGAGCGGGACTGAACACCCGTCACAGTGGCCTGCCAATGCGCTGGAAACTTCGCCTGCACTTTGGTAAACCGCGCCTGTTTCATCACACCGGAGCCAACCGCATGCTGAAACAGGCCTGTGCAGCTGTAGACTCTAGGGCGCGTCCATCGATACCACGAAAATTCCCCGCAGCTCGTCTGCGCCATAGCCTGTCGCCTGATCCTCGGGATAGCGGTCCTGCAGCGCGCTGTGAGTTGCGGCGTCCAACGCCTGGCCCGGCGTGCCGTGACACTGCAAACACATGCCGTTGGTGACGATGGGGTAATACGCCACCACCTCTCCGTCAACCCGGTGCACGGCGGGCTGTGGCTCAGCGCCCGCAGCCAGCGCGGATTTGGCCTCGGCAATATAGGCAAGCTCAGTACTGTTGGCCGCATTGGCGGGGTTGCGTGGCCGGTCGCTGACGCGACGGACCAGGGCGTCCTGCCCGGCTGACGCCCCCTCGGTGAGGGGAATGGCGTTGGTATGGCAGAAATCGATGGCCGCTACCGTGCCACCCGCACTGATGGCCTGCTTCAGGTTGCTGCCCAGGGTTGCCTTGGCGCGCAGCGCAATGTTTCTGCCGTGACGTAGATAATCTGCATCGGTCACCAGCGCGGGCCGGCCTGCCTGTCGGCGCTTTTGCTGCTCAGCCTGGAAATGCTGCGCATACCATGACGGCGCTTCGAGGGGGCTGTAGTAGATGTAATAGGCAATGTCCTCCAGTATAGCGGGATCAAAAGACAGCTTGGGCATAAGCCCGAAGCGATTGATCGCACCGGGCATGCGCGCATTCTGCGCGGAGGGGTCCTGCACGAAGGTCGCCAGGGCGCGACTGAACTCGGTATAGGCTGTATCGGCTTGCACGTAGTGCTGCTTGATCGCCGACATGGGCGGCGCAACACGGTTACCTGCGGCCGCATCGGGGCTGTGACAACTGAAACAGGCTGATTCCAGTGCCTGGAATCCGGCTGTCAGCCTCGCTTGATCAACCGCGGGTCCGTCCACCCGTGCCGCCTCGGCGCTCACTGTGCGTTCAACGGCAGCCAGCGGCGCAATAAGACCCGCCAGACAAACGGCAATAACGATTCTGACATTCATCTTGATCCTTCCTCTCCTCGGCTGACTCAGGGCAGCAGTATCCAGCGTAACAGGGCAGAGACGGCACCCACCACCAGCACCCCGCTCACCCAGAGCCCGATAAACCAGGCCCACTTTTTCCCCAGGCCATGCTCCCTGCGCTGCGGTGCCTCATGCTCACTCATCAGTGATACCCGCCGTCACCGGGCCGGACCTTGCCCCGGAAAATCCAGTAGGAATACGCCGTGTAGCCCAGTATCAAGGGCAACATCAGCAACGCCCCCACCAGCATGAACAGCAGGCTTGAATCCGGTGCGGCGGCGTCTTGTATGGTAATCGCACGGGGTACGATATACGGCGTAAGCCCTACACCGAGGCCCACGAAACACAAGCCCAGCAAAACCAGGGTCGCGGGGTAGATCACGGTATCGCGTTGCCCGCGAATGCCCCACGCCACCAGCGCAGCGGTAGCGGCGGTGAGCAACGGCACGGGCGCCACCCAGTAGAGGTTGGGCAGGCTGAACCAGCGGGTAAAAATCTCCGGAGACAGGAACGGCGTCCACACACTGACGACAACCACGAAGACGAAGGTGCTGATAGCGGCGCGTTTGGCGAACCGGTAGGCCTGCTCGCGCAGGGCGTCGTCGGTTTTCAACACCAGCCAGCCAGCGCCCAGCAGGGCATAGCCAGCGCACAGGGCGAAGCCAACAGTGACGGTAAAGGGTGTCAGCCAGTCCCACCAGCCACCCGCGTAGGCGCGCCCTTCCACTTCAATACCCTGCACGAAGGTGCCCAGCACGATGCCCTGCATGAACGTTGCCAGCGCCGAGCCGAACACGAAACTCACATCCCATATGTGCTTGTGTGCCGAGTCACGCCAGCGGTACTCGAAAGCCACACCGCGGAACACCAGCGCCAGCAACATGATGATGAACGGCGCGTAAAGCGCGGGCATGACCACCGCATAAGCGAGTGGGAAGGCGGCGAACAGACCACCGCCACCGAGTATGAGCCAGGTTTCGTTCCCGTCCCACACCGGTGCAACCGTATTCATCGCCGTATCTCGCTCCTCATCCGTGGCCAGAAACGGGAAGAGCAGGCCGATGCCGAGGTCAAAACCGTCCAGCGCAACGTAGATGAAAATACCCAGCGCCAGCAAACCGGCCCAGATCAGCGGTAAATCCAGCATGTCAGGCACCTCCCGTGTTTGTGGTGGGCTTGTTCATGGCGGGCTGCATCGATGCGAGCGGGGTTGTACCCGCGGCACGCTGGGGCGCTCCGGTTTGCGGCCCCTGCCCATCGGGCGTCTCACCCATCATGCGGATGATGTAATAGGTACCGGCGCCAAACAGGGCGAAGTAGACCACGATGAAAGCGATCAGCGACGCCGCCACAGCCGGTGCGTCAACAGGTGCCAGCGAGTCACTGGTGCGCAGCAGACCATAGACAGTGAAGGGCTGGCGGCCGACTTCAGTCACAATCCAGCCAGCGAGCACCGCGACAAACCCGGAGGGCCCCATCCAGACTGCCGCACGCTGTAGCCACGGCGTATCGTAGAGCCTGCCGCGCCAGCGCAGCCAGGCTGAGTAGACACCGATCAGCGCCATCAGGCTCCCAATCAAGAGCATGATCCGGAAAGACCAGAACACCATGCCCACGGGAGGCCTGTCACTCGCAGGCACATCGGTCAGACCCGGGGTCTCGCCGTCGATATCGTGGGTAAGCACAAGCGCCGAGGCGTAGGGAATACCCAGTTCAAAGACGTTTTCCTCCGCCGCTGAATCGGGCCAGGCAAAGAGCAGGAACGGCGCGCCGGTTTGTCGCTCCCAGTGCCCTTCCATCGCGGCCACCTTTATCGGCTGATGCTCGAGTGTGTTGAGTCCGTGCAGGTCGCCGGCGAAAATCTGCAACGGTGCCACGAAAGTGGCCATCCACATGGCCATGGAGAACATTTTGCGCGCCTCGGGGTTCGCCCTGTTTCGCAGCAGGTGCCAAGCCCCGACACCGCCCACGACAAAGGAAACCGTGAGGTAGGACGCCAGGGTCATGTGCACCAGGCGATACGGAAAGCTGGGGTTGAAGATGATAGCCAGCCAGTCAACGGGGACAAACTGGCCGAGCGCGTTCACAGCGTGGCCCGTCGGGGTTTGCATCCAGCTGTTGACCGACAGGATCCAGGTGGCAGAGAGCAGCGTGCCGACGGCAACCATGGTGGTGGCGAAAAAGTGCAGGCGCTTGCCAACCCGCTCCATGCCAAAAAGCATGACACCGAGGAAACCCGCCTCGAGGAAAAACGCGGTCAGCACCTCATAGGCCAGCAGCGGCCCGATCACCGGTCCCGCCCGGTCGGAGAACACACTCCAGTTGGTGCCAAACTGATAGGACATCACCAGGCCGGACACCACGCCCATGCCGAATGCGACGGCAAATATCTTCAACCAGTACTTGTACAGGTTGAGGTAAACCGGGTTGTCCGTTTTCAGCCACAAACCCTCAAGCACGAACAGGTAGCTCGCCAGGCCAATGGAGAAGGCAGGGAAAATAATGTGGAAGGATACGGTGAAGGCGAACTGGATACGCGCCAGCATCGATGCGTCGAAAAACTCAAACACGGCAGGCCCCTTGCCTCGGCATTAAGTGATATCTAATATAGTATTTATAATTTCCATTACATAAGCAATACCTAATATTAAATTTCAGGAGCAACGTCCATTCGCCTCACCGCCTACACAAACTACTCGCTGCGCATTCTCATGTACTGTGCCGCCCGTCCAGGCCAGCAGGTACGTATCGCCGATATTGCCGCGGCGTTTGCTATTTCCCGCGCTCATCTGCTGAAATCCGCGCGACACCTCGGGCAGCTGGGTTACCTGTCGACCCTGCGTGGCAGGCACGGCGGCGTGCAACTGGGCATGGACCCGAAGCGCATATCGGTGGGCAAGGTGGTACGGGAGCTGGAAGACAGCGGCGATTTCGTGGAGTGTTTCAATCCCGCGACCAACAGCTGCCCGCTGGCCGGCGCCTGCAATCTGAGCGGGCTCTTCCGGCGCGGTGTGGAGGCCTTCTATCGGGAGCTGGATGACACCAGCCTCGCGGATATCGTGGGCGACGGCGCAATGCTGCGCGCCAGGCTGCCACTCCTGCAGTTGGCCTGAGTCCTTGCTTCGCCGCAGGCCCTGAATACTGATAGAATCACCCTCTTTTTTTGCACAGCAAGAACGGTCGCCCCCCTGCAAGCCGCCACCCGTTCTGTGCCCAAACCAGTCGAGTAAACCAGCACATGGACCCGCATTACCAGCCGAAGATTCTTGAACAGGCCGCCCAGGAGCACTGGCAGCAAGAGCAGAGCTTTGCCGTGAAGAAGGATGCAGGACGGGAGAAATTCTACTGCCTCGCGATGTTCCCCTACCCCAGCGGCAAGCTGCACATGGGCCATGTGCGCAACTACACCATCACCGATGTCATCTCCCGCTACCAGCGCATGCTGGGCAAGAATGTGCTGCACCCGATGGGGTGGGACGCCTTCGGCCTGCCAGCAGAGAACGCCGCAGTGCAGAACAATACCGCCCCGGCTGCCTGGACCTACAAGAACATCGCCTACATGAAAGGCCAGCTGCAAAGCCTGGGTTTCGGGTTCGACTGGTCTCGCGAGCTGGCCACCTGCCAGCCCGACTATTACCGCTGGGAGCAATGGTTCTTCACCCGCCTGTATGAAAAGGGGCTGGTGTACAAGAAAATGGCAACAGTCAACTGGGACCCGGTGGACCAGACGGTGCTGGCCAACGAGCAGGTTATTGACGGGCGCGGTTGGCGTTCCGGGGCGCTCGTGGAGCGCCGTGAAATCCCCCAGTGGTTTATCCGCATCACCGCCTACGCCGAGGAATTGCTGGCAGACCTGGATCAGCTTCCGCACTGGCCGGAGCAGGTGCGCACCATGCAGCGCAACTGGATCGGCAAGAGCCGCGGGGTCGACCTGAGTTTCGACCTCGCCACACCGGTGGCGGGCACGGACCGCCTTGAGGTCTACACCACACGACCAGACACACTGTTTGGGGTCACCTACATGTGCCTGGCAGCAGAGCACCCGGTCTCACGCGCACTGGCGGCAGACAGTCCTGAACTGCAGGCGTTCATCGAAGCCTGCAAGACCCAGTCATCGGCAGAGGCCGATATGGCCACCATGGAAAAGCGCGGCCTGGACACCGGCCTGCGCGCCATCAACCCGCTCAGCGGCGAAGAAGTCCCGGTATGGGTAGCCAACTACGTACTCATGGACTACGGCTCCGGCGCCATCATGGCGGTACCGGCGCACGACCAGCGGGACTGGGAGTTTGCCCGCAAATACGCACTGCCCATACGTCCGGTGATTGCCGCCGAGGACGGCGCGAACATCGACCTGTCCCAGGCTGCGGCAACGGTAAAGGGCACACTGATCAATTCAGCGGAATTTGATGGATTGACCTCGGAAGCGGCGTTTGCGGCCATCGCGGCGCGCCTGGAACAAGCCGGGCGCGGTCAGGTCACCACCAATTACCGGCTGCGCGACTGGGGTGTTTCGCGCCAGCGCTACTGGGGCGCCCCCATCCCGATGCTCAACCTGCCGCAAGGCGGTGAAATCCCGGTGCCGGCACATAAACTGCCCGTGCTGTTGCCCGAAGACGTGGTCATGGATGGCGTTATCTCGCCGATCAAGGCCGACCCGCAATGGCGCCAGGACGAGCTGGACGGGCAGTTCGTCGAGCGCGAAACCGACACGTTTGACACGTTCATGGAATCCAGCTGGTACTACGCTCGCTATACCTGCCCCGACTTCGAGGAGGGTATGCTGGACCCCGAGCAGGCCAACTACTGGCTGCCAGTCGACCAGTATGTGGGCGGCATCGAACACGCCATCCTGCACCTGCTCTACGCGCGCTTCTTCCACAAGCTGATGCGTGATGAAGGCCTGGTCAGCTCCAGCGAGCCCTTCGTGCGCCTGCTCTGCCAGGGCATGGTGCTGGCGGAATCCTTCTACCGTGAAGGTCCGGGCGGCAGCCGCATCTGGGTGGCGCCGACCGACGTGGATGTCGAACGCGATGAGCGCGGCCGGGTGCTGCGCGCCGTGGAACGCCAAAGCGGTGATGAGGTCATCTCCGGTGGTGTGACCAAGATGTCCAAGTCCAAGAACAACGGTATCGACCCGCATTCCGCCGTGGAAACCTTCGGCGCCGACACCGTGCGCCTGTTCACCATGTTCGCTGCACCGCCCGAGCAAACCCTGGAGTGGCACGATGCCGGTGTGGAGGGCGCCAGCCGCTTTCTGCGCAAGCTGTGGAAACAAGTGCATGCACACCTTGAAGCGGGTGAAAGCGCAGACCTGGCGTCAGCCACACTCCGCGATGCCGAGCGCCAGCTGCGGCGCAAGGCGCATGAGACCATTGCCAAGGTGAGCGACGACTACGGCCGCCGGCAAACCTTCAACACGGCGGTCGCCGCCATCATGGAACTGTGCAACGACATCGCCCGGCTCGACCAGTCGGAACCGGCCGCACGGGCGGTTGTACGCGAGGCGCTGCAGGCCGTGGTGCTGATGCTGAGCCCCATCGTGCCGCACATCTGCCACCACCTGTGGCCGCTGCTGGGTGGCAACGGCCCGCTGCTGGATGCGCCGTGGCCGCAAGTGGATGAAAGCGCCCTGGTGCGCGACAGCATCGACATGGCGGTGCAGGTAAACGGCAAGGTGCGGGCACAGATCGCCGTGGCCGCCGATGCGGATAAAGCCACGGTGGAAGCCACGGCCATGGCACAGGACAATGTACAGCGGTTCCTGGACGGTGTGACGGTGCGCAAGGTGATTGTGGTGCCGGGGAAACTCGTTAACATAGTGGCCAATTGATGGCCTGGACGTCACCCATGTTGCGCACAACCCTGACCCTGCTACTGGCCCTGACGGTGAGCGCCTGCGGCTTTCAGCTGCGCGGCGCCGCCAGTTCCACCGGCCTGCCCGCAGAATGGCGCCAGCTGCACCTGGAAACCGGCAGCCCGAACAGCGAGTTCACCCGCGAACTGCGTTCACGCTTCTCGGCAAACGGCATCGAGTGGGTGGACCGTCCGCAGGCCGCCTATATTCTGCAGCTGGAGCCCGAGCGTTTCAGTCAGCGAAACCTCTCGCTCACCAGCGAGGCACGCGCGGCGGAATTCGAGTTGACCATGCAAACCCGGTTCACGGTGCGTGCGCCGGACGGCAGCATCGCCATGGAGCCATCGCAAGCCATGGTCACCAAGCAGATGGAGAACGACCCCAGTAACGTGGTGGGCAAAGCGGAAGAAATTCGCATCCTGCAGGGAGAGATGCGCGGCGAACTCGCGCAACAGATTCTGCGCCGGATCGGATTCCACGCCGCAGCCCAGTAATGCAGCTCAAGGCCGAGCAACTCGCCAAGCACCTGCAGGGCCAGTGCCTGTCCGTTTACCTGTTGAGCGGTGACGAACCACTGCTGGTGCAGGAGTGTGCCGATCTGGTACGCAGCGCGGCGCGTGCCGCTGGGTGCAGCGAACGTGAAGTGCTGGATACGGGCCCCAAAGACTTCAGCTGGGAATCCCTGTTACACAGCGCCGCCGAAATGTCGCTGTTCGGTGAGCGCAAGGTCATCGAACTGCGGTTACCAGACGGCAAGCCCGGTGCCGAGGGCAGCAAGGCGCTCTGTGCCTACCTGGAGCAGGCCAGCGGCGATGATGTTCTGCTGGTTATCAGCGGCAAAATCGATCGACAGTCCCAGAACAGCAAGTGGTACAAGGCACTGGAGAAATCCGGTGCCGTTGTCCAGGTCTGGCCCGTCGGGGCCCGCGAAATGCCCCGCTGGCTGCGCCAACGTCTGGGACAGGCAGGGCTGGATATCGATGACGACGCACTGGACCTGCTTGCCGAGCGTCTGGAAGGCAACCTGTATGCGGCGGTGCAGGAAGTCGAGAAGCTGAAATTGCTGGCCGACGGCAAACAGGTCACGCTCGCCACCGTCACCACTGCCGTGCTGGACAACGCGCGCTACAACCTGTTCACCATGGTGGACACCGCCTTGGCGGGCAACGCGGAAGCAACTCTGCGCATGGTGCACGGCCTGCGCGGTGAAGGCACGGATGCGGTGCCCTTGCTGTGGGGCGTAACGCGTGAAATACGCGCCCTGTACGCCCTGCAGCTGGAGCTTGAGGTGGGCCAGCCGCGCTCCGCCGTATTCAACAGCCACCGGGTGTGGAAGAGCCGCGAAGCCGCCGTGACAGCGGCCCTGCAACGCCACCCCAGCCGCGCACTGGGCGCGATGCTACAGGACGCGCTGGCCATTGATGGCTGTATCAAGGGCTTTGCCGATGGCGACCCCTGGGACCGGCTTGATCGCCTCCTGCTGGCGCTCGCCCGCTGAATTTTCCGCGCACGGCCGGCTAGCGTGCACCGCCATCGGCCTTGCGCCAGATCAATATGCACAGCCACCGCCTGTGCTTTGATAACCTTGTTCACTCAACACAATAATTGCGTGCAGCGAGATTGCCATGACAGAACGGTTTGCAACGGCTGAGGCCTGTGTCGATTACACCATCGCCAGGCTCGGGAAAACACTTCGACTCGGTGCCCCGCTGGGCCTGGGCAAACCGGTGCAGTTGATGAATGCCTTCTTTCGCCGCGCCGAGCAGGACCCGGAGATAGACCTGCACATCTACACGGCACTGTCGCTGGAGGTCCCCAAGCCGGCCAGCCACATCGAGGCCGAGCTGGCTGGACCGATCGTGGAACGGATTTTCGGCAATTACGAACCCCTGGCCTATATGGAGGCTCAGCGCAGCGGCAATCTGCCCGACAACATCCAGGTGAGCGAGCTGTACTTCAAAGCGGGCTCGATGAAGGGTATTCCCGCTGCACAACAACAGTACATCTCCAGCAATTACACACATATTGCACGCGACATGATGGCCGCGGGAGTGAACGTGCTGCTGCAGCTGGTGGCTGCCCGGGAAACCGCCGACGGGCTTTCGCTGAGCCTGTCCTGCAACCCGGATGTTGCCCTGGATGTCATTCACACCAAACGCGCCGAACCGGGGGAAGATTTCCTCTGCTTCGCGCAAGTTCATGACGATCTGCCCTTCATGCGTAATGACGCGGAAGTCCCGGCCACGCTGTTCGATGGCCTGGTGGACAACCCGGCGTACCAGCGCACCCTGTTTGCGGTACCCAATGCG
>TARA_R110002049_G_scaffold131005_3_pt1 | contig 56289 bp, 43 predicted proteins | sample TARA_R110002049 | Tara Oceans TARA_R110002049 (sample SAMEA4396941) | marine metagenome | biome: Polar Biome; feature: [SRF] surface water layer (ENVO:00010504); material: water (ENVO:00002006), including particulate matter (ENVO:01000060) such as... | depth 5 m | reverse complement strand
CTAAAACGCTCATTTGATATTGTTGTTTTTAAGTTTTATAATTTTGTTGCACAAAAATAAGAGATTTATTACGCAAAAGCGACCTCTTTTATAATTTTATTTCCTTGTAAAAATCTTTAATAACTTATCTTAGTAAGATTACAATTTTTTCAATTTCTGAAGTATCTCAGGAATCATTTTCACATAAGCACGTTCCTTAAAAAATGCTCTTGCTTCTATTGCAGGCGATCCAAAATATGTTTTACCCTCTTCTGTTGTATGACCTAAACCAGATTGTGCATATAAAACAGTACCCTTAGTTATTGTAATACCACTTTTAACACCAACTTGTCCCCAAATAGTTACATTATCCTCAACAACAACACAACCTGCTATTCCGGTTTGTGAAGCTATTAAACATTTTTCACCAATTACGGTATCGTGTCCTATCTGAATTTGGTTATCTAATTTTGAGCCTTCTCCAATAGTTGTGTCACCTGTAACACCTCTATCAATTGTACATAAAGCACCAATATCTACATTGTTTTCAATAATTACACGACCACCAGATTTTAATTGGTCATAGCCCTCTGGTCTATTTTTATAATAGAATGCGCTTGCTCCTAAAACGGTGCCTGCATGTATGGTAACATTATCTCCAATAATAGCATCATCATAAATACTAACGTTAGCATGAATGACACAATTTTTACCGATTGTTACATTGTTACCAACAAAACAGTTTGGTTGGATTACTGTACCTTCTCCAATTATTGCATCACTTGCAATTGCACTATGAGATGCCTTAAATGGTTTAAAGTGTTCAGTAAGTTTATTAAAATCTCTAAATGGGTCGTCTGAAATTAAAAGGGCTTTCCCTACAGGACATTCAACATCTTTATTGATTAAAACAATAGTTGCCGCAGATTCTAGAGCTTTATCATAATACTTAGGATGATCAACAAAAACAATATCACCTGGTTCAACAACATGAATTTCGTTAATACCTAAAATTTCAAAATCTTCAGCACCTTTATATTCGCAATCAATTAAGGATGCTATTTGTTTTAAGGAATGTGGAATTGGGAATTTCATATTTCAGTCTTCAATAAGTAAGTCATCAGTTACTGCTTTCTACTTAATTATTCTTTAATACGTTCTTTATAAGTCCCTTTAGCCGTTTCTACCTTTATCTTATCACCTTCGTTAATAAATAATGGTACATTAACAGTTGCGCCAGACTCTACAGTTGCTGGCTTAGTAGCATTTGTTGCCGTATTTCCCTTAACTCCAGGCTCGGTAGCTGTAATTTCTAAAACAACCGAAGCGGGTAATTCGACTGAAAGTGGCATGTTATCTTCAGTATTAATCTGAATTGTTACAACCTCACCTTCCTTCATTAAATCTGGTCTATCTAAAGCAGATTCTAATAATCTAATTTGCGTATAATCTGCTTCATTCATAAAATGATAAAATTCACCATCATTATATAAATACTGAAACTTATGAGTTTCTACGCGTATATCTTCAATCTTATGACCTGCAGAAAACGTATTATCTAAAACTTTACCAGTAGTTACACTTTTCATTTTGGTTCTTACAAAAGCAGGTCCTTTACCTGGCTTTACATGAAGAAATTCTATGATTTTATAAATGTCGTTATTATACTTTATACATAATCCGTTTCTAATATCTGAAGTACTTGCCATTATTGTTGTTTAATTATTAATTCTAAGTTTAAAGCTGTTTTTGATTTGAATATTTTCGAAATTAATTCGATTTAAAATATCCTTTCATTATACCACGATGCGAGTTTTTGATGAATTGTAAAATTTCATCACGCTCTGGAGTGGCTTCCATTTCTGCTTCAATTAAATCTGAAGCTTGTGTATTATTGTAATTTTTTTGATAGAGCATTCTGTAAATATTCTGAATTTCTCTAATCTTTTCAGTACTATATCCTCTTCGTCTTAATCCTACTGAATTAATACCAACATAAGATAAAGGCTCTCTTGCCGCCTTCACGTATGGAGGAACATCTTTACGAACTAATGATCCACCAGTTACAAAAGCATGATTTCCTATAGAACAAAATTGATGTACAGCAGTCATACCTGCTAAAATAACATAATCACCAACAGTTATATGTCCTGCAAGTGTACTATTATTAGAAAAGATACAATTGTTACCCACAATGCAATCGTGAGCAATATGACAGTAAGCCATTATAAGGCAATTGTCACCTACAACTGTTTTCATTCTATCTGTTGTACCTCTGTTGATTGTAACACATTCGCGAATAGTAACATTATTACCAATTTCTACGGTTGTATCTTCATCATTATATTTTAAATCTTGAGGTACTGCAGAAATTACAGAACCTGGAAAAATATTACAATTTTTTCCGATGCGAGCACCTTCCATAATTGTTACGTTACTTCCAATCCAAGTGCCTTCTCCAATCTTTACGTTATTATGTATTGTTGTAAAAGGTTCTATTACTACATTCTTAGCAATCTTTGCTCCAGGATGTACGTATGCTAACGGTTGGTTCATTTTTCTATATTTTATATTTCTAAAGCGTTAAAAAATGTTCGCTTTTGAAGCTTTATAATCTTCTTTAATTATTATGCAGAAAGTTACGAGGCTAAACTTATTTCTACTTTACTTTTGATATTTGTGCCATTAATTCAGCTTCTGCACATAATTTACCATTAGCATAGGCATAACCTTGCATATGACAAATACCTCTTCTAATAGGTGTAATTAATGAACACTTAAAGATTAAGGTATCTCCTGGTACTACTTTTTGTTTGAATTTCACATTATCCATTTTCATGAAAAATGTTAAATAATTCTCTGGGTCTGGTACAGTACTTAAAACCAAAATACCACCTGTTTGTGCCATTGCTTCAACAATTAAAACACCTGGCATAACTGGTGCTCCTGGAAAATGCCCCCTAAAGAACTCTTCGTTCATAGTCACATTTTTCATTCCAATCACATGGTTATCAGACAATTCAAAAACTTTATCTAATAATAAAAATGGTTGTCTATGTGGTAACATATCCATAATTTGATTTACGTCCATTAATGGAACTGCATTTAAATCAACTTGTGGTACATTATTTCGTCTTTCGTTCTTTATAAGTTTAGACAGTTTTTTAGCAAATTGAGTATTTACAAAATGTCCTGGCTTATTTGCAATAACCTTTCCTCTAATACGCGTACCTATTAAAGCTAAATCTCCAACGACATCTAATAATTTGTGACGTGCAGCTTCATTAGGATGATGTAGCGTAAGGTTATCTAAAATACCATTAGGTTTTACAGCAATGTTATCTTTATTAAATGCTACTCTCAATTTCTCCATAGTTTCAGGAGACAATTCTTTATCTACATAAACAATAGCATTATTTAAATCACCACCTTTAATTAAGCCATGCTCTAAAAGCATCTCAATTTCATGTAAAAAACTAAACGTTCTAGCATTTGAAATTTCAGATTTAAAATCTGAAACATTATTTAATGTTGCATTTTGAGTTCCTAAAACTTTAGTCCCAAAATCTACCATTGTTGTAATTTGATAAGAATTAGAAGGCATTAAAATTATTTCGCTTCCTGTTTCTTCATCTGCATAAGATACAACTTGTGTTACAACATATTCTTCTCTAAAAGCTTCTTGTTCTACTATACCTGCTTTTTCAATTGCTTCTACAAAAAACTTTGAAGAACCATCCATAATTGGTGGCTCTGAAGCATCTAATTCTATAACGGCGTTGTCAATATCTAAACCAACTAATGCCGCTAAAACATGCTCGCAAGTCTGAATTGTAACACCATTTCTTTCTAAACATGTACCACGTTGTGTACTTGTAACAAAATTAGCATCTGCTTGCATTTTAGGACTTCCTTCTAAATCTACACGAGCAAATACAAAACCAGAATTCTCCAAACCTGGTTTAAATACTAATTTTACATCTGCACCAGTATGAAGTCCAACTCCTGAAAGTGTCACTTCTTTTTCAATGGTTTTTTGCTTGATATCAGTTTTAATTATTGCCATCTACTTTCTTTTCTAATTCATTAATAGTTTTTGCAAGCTTAGGTAAGTTTTTGAAATAAACATAAGATTTATTCCAATCAGAATATCCAAAAGATGGTGAGCCTTGTAAAACTTCATCGTCTTTCACATTTCTACCAATACCAGATTGCGCTTGTACTTTCACATTATTTCCAATTACTAAATGCCCAGCAATTCCAACTTGTCCTCCTATTTGGCAATGTTCGCCAATTTTAGTAGAACCAGCAACTCCCGTCTGTGCAGCAATTACGGTATTCTTTCCAATTTCTACATTGTGAGCAATTTGTATTTGATTATCTAATTTTACACCAGACCTAATAATTGTAGAACCCATTGTAGCTCTATCTACTGTAGTACCTGCACCAATATCTACGTAATCTTCTAAAATAACGTTTCCTGTTTGAGGTATTTTAGAATAGCCACCATCCTTTGTTGGTGCAAAACCAAATCCATCAGCTCCAATAATAGCACCAGAATTAATGACACAATTGTTTCCAATGACACAATCAGAATAAATCTTTCCTCCAGGGAATATAATAGTATTATCTCCCAACTTCACATTATCACCAACATACGAATTTGGATAAATCTTTACATTATCTCCAATTTCAACATTATTACCAATATAAGCAAATGCACCTATATAGATGTTTTCTGGAATTTTAACGGTGTCATTAATAAAACAAGGTTGTTCTATGCCTAATTTGTTTGCTTTAATTCTATCATAATACTCTAATAATTTTGAAAACCCCTCATAAGCATCTTCAACTTTTATAAGTGTAGTTGAAATTGGTTTTTCAGGTTCAAAATTATCATTTACAATAGTTATAGAAGCTTCTGTAGTATATATATAAGGTGTGTATTTTAAATTAGATAAAAAGGTTAATGAGCCCAAAGTTCCTTCTTCTATTTTAGAAAGTTTAGAAACTTCTATGTTAGGGTCACCAACAACGGTTCCGTCTAATATACCTGCAATTTGTTCAGCTGTAAATTTCAAAGGATATTATTTAATTGTCATAGATGTTTACGCAAAAATAGAAAAAAAGGATTACATTTTCTTTTTAGGATAGCACATATAATATTTAGTGATGGGTTTACTAAGCGCTTTTAGGTTTAATTGGTCTGATGCTTTAACGATATCCTTAACTTTTCCGGATTTAAATAAGATGTTAATCTTCTGAAATTTATTCTGATACGCCTGATTGGTTAGTTCTCCATGAAACACAAAATATGAAGCTTCATGCTTAGAAATATTATGTTTTTTTATTAGCGCATCTGAATGTGCTTTTAACTCTGAAGGTTTTATCGCTTTGTTTTTCAACTTTACTTTTAATAGATTTCTGTCTAAAATCATTTGACAAAGATTACTTAAAACAAAATCATCATGGTTTTGCCAATCTTTTAATGCTGCAACAATATCATAATCATCTAATTTTGAAAAAACCATTAAAGTTTCATTTGTAAAACTTTCACCATTTATTTCAGAAAACAAAAAATAAAATAGAGCATCACTACAATTCAGCTTTACGCCTTGTTGCACTAATTCTTTAGCCCGTTTTAAAACACCCATTAGTAATTGTTCTGCAACAACTCCTGTTTTGTGCATATAGACTTGCCAATACATAAATCGTCTGGCAATTAAAAACTTCTCTACACTCAAAATACCTTTCTCTTCTACTAATAATTGGTCGTCAACCACATTGAGCATTGTTATTAAACGCTCACTATTAATATTCCCTTCCGCAACACCTGTATAAAAACTGTCTCGTTTGAGATAATCAGCTCTATCCATATCTAATTGACTAGAAATAAGCTCGCACATAAATTGTCTAGGATATTCTCCTTTAAAAATAGAGATGGCTAACGTTAAACTTCCGTTAAACTCTATATTTAGTTCTTCCATAAAACGGAGTGAAATCTCCTCATGAGAAACATCATTTACAATACTATGTTCCATAGCGTGAGAAAACGGACCATGTCCAATATCATGCAAAAGAATAGCTACTAATAATCCATTTTCTTCGTCATCAGAAATGGTAACTCCCTTAAAACGAAGCACATTAATAGCTTTTTGCATTAAATGCATACAGCCTAATGCATGATGAAAACGTGTGTGATGTGCACCAGGATATACCAAATATGATAATCCCATTTGACTAATACGACGTAATCTCTGAAAGTATTTATGCTGAATTATATCGAAAATTAACGAGTTCGGAATAGTAATAAATCCGTAAATTGGGTCGTTAAAGATTTTAAGCTTATTTTTTGTAGGCAAAATTATAGAATTCAAAAATTAATAAACAAATATACCATAACATGATAAATATTCTCTGGGTTGACGATGAAATCGATTTATTAAAGCCACATATTATCTTTTTAGAGCAAAAAGGGTACACGGTAACCAAGTGTCAAAGTGGTACTGAAGCTTTAGAAATTATTACGGATACTAATTTCGATATTGTCTTTTTAGATGAGAATATGCCTGGATTAACAGGTCTAGAAACTTTAAATGAAATTAAAGAACGACGTGCTAATTTACCTGTGGTAATGATTACCAAAAGTGAAGAGGAATATATAATGGAAGAGGCAATTGGTAATAAAATTGCTGATTATTTGATTAAACCCGTAAATCCAAATCAAATTTTATTGAGTTTGAAAAAGAATTTGGACCATTCTCGCTTAGTGTCTGAAAAAACAACTTCTAATTATCAGCAAGAATTTAGAAAGATAGCTATGGATTTATCTATGGTTAATTCTTATGAAGAATGGGTGGAATTATACCAAAAATTGATTTATTGGGAATTACAACTAGAAGGCATTGAAGATGCCGGAATGACAGATATCTTAGATTCTCAAAAAACAGAAGCTAATATGCAATTTGGTAAGTTTATTGAAAAAAACTATGAAGACTGGTTTCAGCCAAACACAGATACTCCTGTAATGTCGCACACACTGTTTAAAGATAAAGTTGTACCAGAATTAAGTGACAAACAGCCAACAGTTTTAATCGTCATAGACAATTTACGCTATGATCAATGGAAAGCTTTTGAGCCAATTGTAAATAATTATTACAAAAAAGCTTCAGAATTAGCATTTTACAGCATCTTACCTACAGCTACACAATATGCCAGAAATGCAATTTTCTCTGGATTAATGCCTGCAGATATGGAAAGTTTATTTCCTCAATATTGGAAAAATGATACTGACGAAGGAGGAAAAAACATGCACGAAGGTGATTTTTTAAGAGAACAATTAAAACGATTAGGTTTAGGTAATTTAAAACATGAATATCATAAAATCACGAATTTAAAAGCTGGTAAAAAACTCGTAGAGAACTTTAAATCTTTAAAAGATAACGACCTCAATGTAATTGTTTATAATTTTGTAGATATGCTTTCGCATTCTAAAACAGAAATGGAAGTCGTTAAAGAATTAGCCTCTAATGATAAGGCTTATCGTTCACTTACTGTTAGTTGGTTTAAGAATTCACCATTGTTAGAAATGATTCAATTATCTCAACAACTTGGTTTTAAATTAATTTTAACTACTGATCACGGCACCATAAATGTAAAAGCACCTTCTAAAGTCATTGGAGATAGAGACACAAGTCTAAATTTACGTTACAAAACTGGTAGAAGCTTAACATACCAAGAAAAAGATGTTTTAGCTATTAAGAATCCAAAATCGATACATCTACCGTCATTAACAATGAGTAGTTCTTTCATTTTCGCAAAAGGCGATATGTTTTTAGCATACCCTAATAATTTTAACCATTATGTAAATTACTACAGAAATACATATCAACATGGAGGCGTTTCTTTAGAGGAAATGATTATTCCTTTTGTCGTTATGGATCCAAAATAGATTCTATGGTTTTTTAATATATATAACTAATAATCAATTGCTTTTGAATAAAACAAGATTTCAAAATCATGACAGAAAACCCTTTAAAACGCAAAAAAAACCGATGAAATACATGTTTTTCTTGGTTAAGTCAGATTTTATCATTAACATTGCTTCCCATGAGATTATAATCGAATAGTGAAAACAATTGAGTTTACATACCATTTAAAAGATATTGACGCTATAGCATCAAGTGTGTTAGAACACTTAGATTCTAAAACTGTGCTTTTTAATGGCAGTATGGGATCTGGCAAAACAACATTTATTAATGCATTACTTAGAGCAATGCAAAGTAATGATGTTGCTACTAGCCCAACCTTTTCGATAGTGAATGAGTATGTTTTACCTAATGATAAAGTATATCATTTTGATTTTTACAGGATTGAATCACTAGATGAAGCCTATAATTTTGGAATAGAGGACTATTTAAGTAGTAATCATTGGCTATTTATGGAATGGCCAGAGCGTATTGAAGATTTAATCCCAGAAGATAGCCAAACAATTACTATTACTGATTTAGATACTAACATAAGATCCCTAAAGTTGACCATAAGCACAAATCATTTAACCAAAAATATAGCCATGAAAACAGTGAAATTTTAATTAAAATTTTATTAATATTCCTACAAGATTACACAACAGTTACGGTAAAACCGTAATCAATGTCTCAAAATTTATTGGACTTTAACAATTTAACATTTGTAAGCACTTAGCAATGCTTTTATTTTTGTTGTAATTAATTAAATCCCTTGAATTATGAAAAACAAAAAGAATCTAGTATTGGCAATCGCTATCTTCGGAGGAATGTTATTTACTGTACAAGCTACAAACATTATTGATTTAGATGGACAAACCACTACAAAAATTGAAAAGAAACTCAGAAAGCTCATTAAAAACGGCTAATAAAAGATTAAGTAGAAGTGCTGTAGTTGGAACAATAATCGCTACAATAATTGCTTCTACCCCGCTTTTATATTCTTTACACGAAAGTGTTCCGACCACAGAGGTTTGGGACACTTTTTTATTTACTTATAAGAGTGGAGCTTGGAAAGAGGCACAATATGCCATGTGGGTATATACTAGTAAACTTATTCCTCTTATTCTACTTGTAATTTGGTTTTTTACTTGCAGACATTGGTGGTATCATGCAATTCTGGTACCTATAGTAATGTTTGCTTTTCAAGGGGTTAATAGCTGGAATGCAGAAGCTGGGAATATTGATGAGGGTACATTTGTTGTATTATTACCAATTTTAGTACTTGTGGTCCCTTCAATTTATCTTATTAGAGCAAAAATGTTCAACAAAATTAACACTGCTGACAAAACCCTTGAAGAGCTCGAGGAAGAATTTATGATTAAACCTAAAGGTGTTTGGGGAAAAGTTAAACAGTATTTTTAGAACTCTAAAAATTATTTAATTTTTATTTGTAATTTGAAGTTTAGATTTAACAACCAATTATATAACGTTATTCATTATATTGCAATGGTAAACAAAAGCCAATAACTTCGATGAGTAAATCTTTATCACCTTTTACCAAAGCCCAATTATTACCTCAAGAAGAAACTTTAGAAATTCTAAAACAAAAAGGCGAGCTGTTTATAGGTATTCCTAAAGAAGCGCATTTTCAAGAACGTCGCGTTTGTTTAACTCCTGATGCTGTTTCTGCATTAACGGCCAATGGACATCGCGTGTTATTAGAATCTGGTGCTGGTGAAGGTGCAAATTTCAAAGATAAAAATTATAGTGAAGCTGGCGCAGAAGTAACCAAAGATACTGCTAAGGTTTACTCCTGCCCTATTATACTCAAAGTAGAGCCGCCATCGTTAGACGAAATTAAACTTATTAATCCGCAAACACTTTTAATTTCTGCTCTTCAGATAAAAACTCAAAGTAAATCATATTTCGAAGCATTAGCTAAAAAACGAATTACAGCTTTAGCTTTTGAATACATAAAAGATGATGATGGACAATATCCAGCTGTAAGTTCTTTAAGTGAAATTGCAGGTACTGCTTCTATTTTAATTGCTTCAGAATTACTATCTAATGTTAATGGTGGAAATGGTTTAATGATGGGTAACATTAATGGCGTACCTCCAACAGAAGTCGTTATTTTGGGAGCAGGAACTGTTGGTGAATTTGCGGCACGTTCTGCAATTGGCTTAGGTGCAAACGTTAAGGTTTTTGATAGTTCAATTACTAAGTTACGTAGACTTCAAAATAATTTAGGTCGTACTATTTATACTTCAACCATGCAACCTAAAAACTTACTTAAAGCTTTAAAACGTTGTGATGTTGCTATTGGTGCAGTTAGAGGTACAAACCGTGCTCCTATTGTAGTTACTGAAAATATGGTAGACCACATGAAATCTGGCTCAGTAGTAATTGATGTTAGTATTGATATGGGAGGTTGCTTTGAAACAAGCGAAGTTACTACACATGATAAGCCTGTATTTAATCATAATGGTGTAATACATTATTGTGTTCCAAATATTCCTGCACGTTATTCTAGAACGGCTTCAGTTTCTATAAGTAACATCTTCACACCTTACCTTTTAGAAATTGGTGAATATGGTGGTATAGAAAATGCACTTCGTTTTGATCGAGGTTTAAAAAATGGGTTGTATTTTTACCACGGCATTTTAACTAATAAATCAGTTGCAGAATGGTTTGGTTTAGATTACAATGATGCTAATTTACTGATTTTTTAAAATTCAGTTCTCAACTGCGATTGAACTGACGGAATCTTATTTTTATTTATGAAATTTATACATCGTTTAGGTTACTATCTTGGCGGATTTGCTATTGGTTTAATTTTACTAATGTTTTTTTTAAATGGTAAAGATGCCTCTTGTGATTATAGCCCTAATGCTAGAACTACAAAAAACATAAGCTCTAAGCCAATTCAATACTCAGAAAAGGCTTTTAAATTTATTAATCAGCAACAATTAGATTCTGCTACTATTATTAACTTAGTTAAGTTTGGAAACGTGAATTTTTCAGAGAGTAAAACTAAATTAGATTCTTGTAAGGTATACCTTATAGAAAATAGCTTCAAAGAGCAAGAAATGGAGTTAAAAATTCAAAATTGTGATTCTTTAGCGACACTCCTCGATATTAAGTATACAAACATCTAATTTGTTGAAATTGATAACAATAAAATTTAGAGTTCTCAAACTAAATTTTAATATTTGAAAACGAAATAAGTAAAACCTTAATTATCATGAAAGTATTAGTAACAGGGGCAGCAGGATTTATCGGGTTCTATGTTTCAAAAATATTAACGTCTAAAGGTCATAGTGTTGTTGGTTTAGATAATATTAATGATTATTATGATGTTAACTTAAAATACTCTAGACTTAATGAGTTAGGTATTGATAAAAATGAAGCCGCCGAATTTAATACACTTTGTAATAGTTCTTCGAATGATTTCTCATTTGTAAGAATGAATCTTGAAGACCGAGAAGAACTTCCAAAATTATTTAAATCACAAAAATTTGATATTGTCTGTAACCTTGCTGCTCAAGCAGGTGTAAGATATAGTTTAGAAAATCCTGAAACATATGTAGACTCTAATCTAGTAGGTTTCTTAAATATCTTAGAGTGTTGTAGAAATAACGACATTAAGCATTTAGTTTATGCTAGTAGCTCTAGTGTTTATGGAATGAATAAAAAGATTCCATTCTCTACAGATGATAACGTTGATCATCCTATAAGTTTGTATGCAGCAACTAAAAAAAGTAATGAACTTATGGCACACACTTATAGCCATTTGTTTAAAATACCAACTACAGGACTAAGGTTCTTTACTGTTTATGGTCCTTGGGGAAGGCCTGATATGGCAATGTTTCTATTTACAGATGCTATTGTAAATAATAGAACAATTAATGTATTTAATCACGGCAATATGGAGCGTGATTTCACTTATATTGATGATATTGTAGAAGGTGTTGTTAGGATTATTGAAAAATCTCCAAAAACAAGAATTGAATCTAATAACTTATACAAGGTTTATAATATTGGAAATAACAATTCAGTTAAACTTTTAGATTTTATTAAAGAGATAGAAGTTAACCTAGATAAAGAAGCTTCTAAAAACATGATGAAAATGCAACCAGGAGATGTAGAACGAACTTGGGCAGATGTAGATGCATTAATCAAGGATTACGATTATAGACCGAATACATCAATTAAACATGGTGTAAAATCATTTATTGATTGGTTTAAAAACTTTTATAATTAAGTTCCTGTTTTTAACTATTGTTCTTATTTTTACAAAAAAATAATACTTAATCGTAAAAAAGTGTTTTTGGTATAAAAAATTGCCTCAATAAACTTATTTCAGTCAAATTTGCATTCATTTACAAATTCAACTCAAATCTAAATAAACTTTAAAACAATGAAAATCACAAAAATCTGTTGCATTGGTGCTGGATATGTAGGCGGACCTACTATGGCCGTAATTGCAAAAAAGAACCCACATATAAAAGTTACAATTGTAGATATCAATGCAGAACGTATTGCTGCATGGAACGACAAAGATGTATCTAAATTACCAATCTACGAACCAGGATTAGCTGAAATTGTTGAAGAAACAAGAGGAAAAAACCTATTTTTCTCTACTGATATAGATGAGACAATTAGAGAATCTGAAATGATTTTTATCTCAGTTAACACTCCAACCAAAACTTATGGTAAAGGAAAAGGTATGGCTGCAGATTTAAAATATGTAGAACTTTGTGCTAGAAATATTGCTGAAGTTGCCACTACAGATAAAATTGTTGTAGAAAAATCTACATTGCCTGTTAGAACGGCCCAGGCAATTAAAAGTATATTACACAATACCGGAAGCGATGTGAATTTTAGTATTTTATCTAATCCTGAGTTTTTAGCAGAAGGAACTGCAATTCAAGATTTATTGAATCCAGATCGCGTATTAATCGGTGGAGAATCTGAAGATGCGATTGAAAGTTTAGCTAGTGTATATGGAAGTTGGGTGCCTCAAGACAGAATATTAAGAACTAACGTTTGGTCTTCAGAATTATCAAAGCTGACAGCAAATGCATTCTTAGCGCAACGAATTTCTTCAATTAATGCAATTTCAGAATTATGTGAACATACAGAAGCTAATGTTAATGAAGTAGCGAAGGCAATAGGTATGGATTCTAGAATTGGACCTAAGTTTTTAAATGCATCTATTGGATTTGGAGGTTCATGTTTTCAAAAAGACATTTTAAACCTTGTATACATCGCTAGAAGTTATGGCCTTAACGCTGTTGCTGATTATTGGGAACAAGTAATTATTTTAAATGACCATCAAAAAAGACGTTTTTCTGATAATTTAATAAGTACTTTATATAATACCGTTTCTGGAAAAAAAATAGCAATGTTAGGTTGGGCATTTAAAAAAGACACCAACGACACTAGAGAGTCAGCTGCTATATATGTTGCAGATCATTTATTAAACGAACAAGCAAATATTGCTGTTTATGACCCTAAGGTTAGCTGTGAAAAAGTACAAGCTGATCTTAATTATTTAAATACAAGATCGGAAGAAGAAAACAACAAATTAGTTGATACGTTCTTAGATCCTTATGAAACTACTAAAGATGCCCATGCCGTTGCTATTATGACAGAATGGGATGAATTTAAAACATACGATTGGCAAAAGATTTATAACCAAATGAAGAAACCTGCATTTATTTTTGATGGTAGAAACATTTTAGACAAAGAAGAAATGACAAGTATTGGATTTGAATACTCATCCATAGGGAAATAAAAGAAGTATTTTTATTAACGGAAAAAGCACTTAAATCAAATAGATTTAAGTGCTTTTTTTTTGTTATATATTTCTGTTTAATTTACAATTAACTTCTTTGTTATATCCCTTGTTTCGTCCAAAAACTTAACAAAATAAATTCCTGATTGTAGAGATGATATATTGATTGTAGTAGTTGTCGTTGGATTTAACTCATCGTTAAAAATTTGAATTTTACTAACCAACTTACCAGTTACATCAAAAATGTGAATATATGATCCTTCAAATACTCCAGTTAATTTAATATTTACTTCATTTAAAGCAGGATTCGGATAAACATCTAAATCTATTTCATCAGCATTCGTAGGTAAATCGGATTGAGTTGTACAATCTAAATCGACTTCTACCCTAACTGTTGCTTCATCAAAATCTAAAGCGTTAAACACTGTAACTGTATAATCAGTGGTTTCTGAAGGAGAGACTTGAATTGTTTCTGTCGTTTGACCAGTACTCCAAACATAATCATCACCACCTGTAGCTGTTAACGAAACTAATTCTTCAGGACATATTATAACATCCTCTCCTGCATCTGCAATAACTGGATTTAATACATTAACGGTTACTGCTTTCTCATCATAACAATCACCAATATATCCCCTAACCTCGTATGTAGTTGTAATAGAAGGACTCACTGCAATATTTGGTTGAGTAGCACCATTATTCCATTCAAACGTATTAGCGCCAGAAGCAGATAATGTTATAAAGTCTCCATTCATAATATCTACACTCTCACCATTTTCAATAACAACTTCGGGACTTGGTTCAACATAAACTGTAACTGAATCTGAATCTATTTGTTCTCCCTGTGTTATTGTTACACTATATGTTGTCGATGACAATGGGTTAACAATAATTGATTGAGAAGTTTCACCAGTACTCCACAAGTAACTATCACCTTGATTAGCCGATAAAACAACTTCATAACTCAAATTATCACAAATATGTTCATCAACACCTGCTGAAGCTACAAATAATGGTATAACAGTAACTGTTACTTCTTCTTGTAAACTATCACATGAGTTTGTCGACCCAATAACTGTATATGTTGTCGTTTCAGTAGGACCAACAGTTATTGTATTAGAAGATTCTCCTGTACTCCATAAATATGTTAACGCACCATCTACAGATAAATTAATACTTTCTCCTTCTAATATTGTAACATTTTCAGAAACATTTATGGTTGGTAAATCATTAACCATAACTGTAACACTATCTGAATCAGAGTTACCATAAGTATCTGTAGCCGTTACATTATAAGTAGTAGTTTCTAAAGGACTTATTGTTATTGAGGCAGTGGTTTCTCCTGTATTCCACAAATAACTAGCACTATCTGTAGCCGTTAAAGTAATACTCTCACCACTGCAAATGGTTAAATCACTTCCAGCATTCACTGTGAATTCTGGCAATACAATAACGGTAATTTCTTCAGTTACTTCACAATTATTTGAAGAATAACCAGTAACCGTATATGTAGTTGTAACGATTGGACTAACCTCTATTGTGTTAGAAGTTTCCAAAGTACTCCACAAATATGATGCAGCTCCAGAAACGTTTAAACTTGTACTTTCTCCTTCAAAAATTGTTAAATTTCCAACTACATCTATATTTGGTAATTCATTGACAAATACAGTAACACTATCTATAGCAGAAGTACCATATTCATCTGAGACCTCAACCACATAAGTTGTAGTTTCTGAAGGGGTAACAGTAATCGGATTCTCTATTTCTCCAGTACTCCATGTATAGTATATACTACCCGAAGCATTTAAAGTTACACTTTCTCCTTCACATATTACTACATCGTTCCCTGCATCAGCAATTACATTTGGTATTACTTCAACTGTTATTTCTCTATATACCTCGCAATTATTTATTGAATATGCAGTTACACCATATATAGTAGTTTCTGATGGGCTTACACTTATTATATTCGATATTTCACCAGTACTCCATAAATAAGATTCTGCTCCATTTGCAGTTAAACTAGTGCTTTCACCAACCAAAATCGTTATATTTTCACTTGTTGTTATTGTTGGAGATTCATTTACGACTATTGTAACAGTATCTGAATCAAAATTTCCATAGTTGTCAGAAACAGTAACTGTATAAGATGTTGTTTCAATAGGACTAACTGTTATACTTGAATTATTTTCACCTGTATTCCATAAAAAATTAGCTCCACCTGACGCATTTAGGGTTATACTATCACCTAAACATATATTAGTATCACTACCAGCATCAGCAATTACTTGTGGAATAACTGTAACCGTAACTTCTTCTGTAATAACACATCCATTTTCAGAATAACCAGTTACATTGTATATAGTTGTTTCTACTGGATTAACCGTTATCGAATTTAAAGTTTCTCCAGTACTCCAAAGGTAAGAATCAGCTCCATCTACATTCAGTATAGCACTCTCACCTTCTATAATCAAAATATTTTCACTTATTGTTAATATTGGTGAATCATTAACTGTAACTGTAACACTGTCTGAATCTGAATTACCATAGTTATCACTTACATTAACTATATATGTTGTTGTTTCAGTTGGGCTTATAGTTATAGTGTCATTCATTTCTCCATTACTCCACTCATAATTACTACCTCCTGTAGCTATTAAAGTTATGCTTTCTCCTGAACAAATTTCAATATCATTCCCTGCAAATGCATTAACAACAGGAATTACTGTAACTGTAATTTCCTCTATAACTTGGCATCCACTAAAAGTATAGCCAATAACACTATAAGTTGTTGTTTGCATTGGACTAACTACAATTGAAGCTGTTGTTTCTCCGTTACTCCATAAATAGGTGTCAGCGCCACTTACTGTTAAATTTGTACTTTCTTCTTCAAAAATAACTATGTCCTCACTTACTAAAATATTTGGTAAATCATTTACAGTAACTATTAAATCATCAGAATCCGAAAACCCATAACTATCACTAACTGTTACTGTATATATTGTAGTTTCAGATGGTGTTACAGTTATTGAAGCACTAGTTTCTCCTGTACTCCATAAATAACTACCTCCACCCGAAGCATTCAATGTTATACTCTCTTCTTCACATATAGAAATATCTTCTCCAGCATAAGCGACGACTTGAGGTATAACACTAACAGTCACTTCTGCAGTGCTCTCACATCCGTTTCCTGAAAAATTTATAACACTATAAGTTGTTGTTTCTGTTGGGTTTACTACGATAGTTCCTGAGGTATCACCTGTACTCCATAAATATGATTCTCCTCCTGAAACTTCAAGTGTAGTAGAATTACCTGTAATAATTACAATATCTTCACTTATTGATAATTCAGCTATTGGAAGTACAAATACAGAAACCTCATCCGCATGTGAACAAAGACTATTTGATACCTCTACCGTGTAGACTGCATCTTCCAATGGATTTACAGTAATAGTTGGAGTAGTTTCACCTGTACTCCATAGGAATACATCACCACCTTCTGCTGTTGCAGATAGTGTTACTGGTTCTCCTTGACATGTTATTTGATCTTCTCCTGCATTTGCAATTGGAACTGGTATTACCGTTACCGTTACATCATCTGTGTCTGTATGACCATATCCATCAGCAACAGTTACAGTATAAGTTGTTGTTTCTGTTGGAGTAAATGATGGTGTTGCTACAGTCTCTCCCGAATCCCAAGTATAAGAAACACCTCCTGAAGCATTTAGAGTTACCGTATCTCCTTGACAAATTGAAATATCTTCTCCTGCATTAGCATTCAAAACTTCAACTACCGTTACTATAACTTCAGAAGTTGTTTGACAACCATTTAGTCCTTCACCTACGACAGTATATGTAGTAGTGATATCTGGAGTAACAGTAATTTCATTTGTGGTTTCGCCAGTATCCCATAAATAAAAATCAGCTCCAGAAACAACAAGAGTTGCTGAGTCACCTATCATAACATAAATATTATCACTTACTGAGAGATTAGGTGATTCGTTTACAAAAATAGTAATGTCATCAGTATCAGTAAAACCATATTCATCTTCAGCCGTTACGGTGTATACCGTCGTCTCATTAGGGGAAACCATAATTTCTTCACCTTCATCACCAGTATTCCATGTGTAAGTATATCCTCCAGATGCATTAAGAGTAACAGTTTCTCCTTGACATATAGTAATATCTTCACCAACAAATGCGACAATCTCTGGTACAACAGTTACAGTAACATTGACAGTACTAGAACAACCGTTTGCCCCTAAAGTACTTACAGAATATGTTGTAGTAACTAATGGAAATACAGTAATAGAATTTTCAGTTTCTCCTGTGCTCCATTCATAATTATCACTTCCAGATACTGAAAGAGTAACCGAATCACCTTCTACAATTACAACATCCTCGGTAACTATAATTTCAGGTACTTCATTTACAAAAACAGTCACTTCATCCGTATCACTATAACCATAATCATCCTCTACTGTAATTAAGTAAGTCGTCGTTTCATTTGGATTAACAATAACCTCTGGTACTGTATCTCCTGTATTCCATAAATAATTTGATCCACCTGAGGCTGTTAACGTAACCACTTCACCATTACATATTGTTACATCTTCACCAGCATTTGCTATTACCTCTGGGATTACAGTAACTGTAACAAAAGCAGTATTAGAACAATTTTCCTCACCATCTGTAGTTACAGAATAAGTTGTCGTTACTGTTGGATTTACAGAAATAAACTCTGTTGTTTCACCAGTACTCCATAAGTAATTATTATTCCCTGTTGCTGTAAGAATTGTAGATTCTCCTTCTACAATAACCAAATCTTCAGTAACTGAAATTTCTGGTAATTCATTAACAAAAACTATAACCTCATCTGAACTAGAACAACTATCATCACTAACATCAACAGTATATGTAGTATCCTCCAATGGGCTAACAACTATTGACTCTGTTGTTTCTCCAGTACTCCATAAATACGATATACCTCCGGTTGCTGTAAGTGTAATTGATTCTCCAATACAGATTGTTCTATCTTCACCTGCAAATGCTAATGGATTTTCATTAACAGTTACTGTAACGCTCACTTCCTCTGACTGACCATATTCATCCGAAACAACAACAGAATAAGTTGATGTTGCTTCTGGTGTTGTTTCAATTATAGCTGTTGTTTCTCCTGTATTCCATAAATAACTCGTTCCGCCAGTTGCTTCTAATGTAGTACTTTCCCCTTCACAAATCTGTTGGTCAATACCTGCGCTTGCTTCGAGCGCTTCGGGAAAAACCGTTATTTCCGCAGAATCTAAAAACTCTCCATCACTAGTTGTAAAAGTTATAATAACATTTCCTACTGATACAGGTGAAACCTCTCCGTTTTCATCAACCGTGGCAATAGATTCATCACTAGAACTCCATTCACCACTAATGTATGTTGCATTCGAAGGAGTAAAAGCTACTTCTAATTGCAATGTTTCCGATAATTCAATCTCCGACGTAGATGGCGTTACCTCTAAATTTTCTAATGCAATAATGACCTCGGGTGCATCAACACTATTTAAGTATTCTTCTAACCAAGTATAACCACTAGGTGCAATATCATTATGATCTTCACCTTCAGGCACATTAGCTATAAACCATGTTTCAGGAATATGTGGATTAGAGACGTAAAAATTATCTGGTCTAGAGTTTATTACATTAGAATTAATTGAATTAACAAAATCAATATATCTCTGTTCTGAAAACCAACTTCTTACACTACCATACATTTCATAAGCTTCAAAAGCTCCCTCTCCTTGAGACATAATATTTAAATAGTCTGTATCATTTAAATCTGTATAATAAGTTACTGTACCATCTGCATTTAAGGAAGCATTTGCTCCAACATCAGATATAACATCATTATAAGCATCGGTAGCAGATTTTATTACCATAGGAACACCAACTTGAGTATACGGTGAACTTACAAATTCTGAAGAAGGTGCATATGATGTTTGAGCTCCACTTGAAAACTCAACCCAAAGTACCTCATTATTTGCATTAGGGTCTGTAAAAGCACCTTTATCTGCAATATTTCCTGCTGTGTAAATTTGGTTATTATAAGAAGAAACAAGCGGATTTAATTGGATCTGTGAACCACCACCCGTCAATGAATTACGACTCCCTAATGAATAGTAATTATTAATATGATTTAATTTAGTATTACCTTCAACCATTGACAATCGATATTGCCAATTATGGGTTACATTATTAATTATATCTACTCTTCCATTTGTAGCGACATTAGGAGTTCTGTGCGAAATATTATAAAATAAAGAATTTAAATAACTATTATCATAACTATTTCCGGGAGTAGCAGAATCTCCAAATAATGATCCAGTTTTAGCCTCTGCAACTAATAATCTTTGATATGTTACATTGTGTGTACCTTGTCCTCTTAAACTAATACATTCATCTCCTCCATAGCTGACCGATAAATGATCCATGATAATATTTGATGCACCTGCTGAATTTCCATAAAATTCAAAAGCATCATCTCCAGACTGTCTTGGTCTTAATCTTAAATACCTAACAATAAAATTATTAATATCCTGTCCTCTAAATCTTTGATAAGTCGATGAAGTAATTGTAATACCTCCAACCGGAGCAGATTGTCCAGCAATTGTAACATCAGAACCTCCTAAAGTTAGCCATGAGGTTAAATCTATAATCCCACTTACATCAAATACAACCGTAGAAGGTCTTGGCTGAGCAAGAGCCCATCGAAACGTACCTTCAGAATTATCATCTAAAAGACTAGTTACATGATAAACATAACCACCTCTTCCACCTGATGCAAAAGCGCCGCCTCCATAAGCCGATGGAAATGCTTTTTGTTGGGCAAACGAGATAAAATTGGGGAGTAAAAATAATAGTAAAACAATATATCTTAGGCTATAAGGATAACCTATTAGTAAATTAGGGGATTTCATAAAATTCGCGATTTTAGCGTATAATTCAATAGCAATCTATAAAAATAAAAAGTATAACAAAGTTTAAAAGTATAATATTTCGATGTAACGTTTATATTTGTAGGTATTAATTTACAAATATGTAATCTAATATAAATACTATCTATATACGGTATAAAATAAGGTTTAGATGTTAAAGGGGAAAAATTAACATTTAAACCAAATCTAACGTACATTAAAACTTAAAACCTGAATATTTTTATAACATCCCAAAAATAAGCATTATATGTTTAAACGTAAAATATTAACTTACAACGAATTTTCAATTAAAATGTGTTTTCATAAAATTAAAATGTGTTTTTTTACAAAAATTAAAAAATATGTGCGGCATATATTTAACCAACATACCTTTTGAACGAGAGGAAATTAAAACTAAATTAAATTCAATATCGTATAGAGGTCCTGATTTTACTGGAATTGATAAAATTAATGGTTTAACGTTTGGTCATCTTCGTCTTTCAATATTAGACTTAGACCCTCGCTCAAATCAACCTATGGCGCACAAAGAATTAACTATTGTTTTTAATGGAGAAATCTATAATTATAAAGATGTTAAAAAAGAATTAATTGAATTAGGTTACTCATTTAATACCGAAAGCGACACTGAAGTGTTATTAATAGGATTTAAGCACTGGGGAAAAGAAATACTTCATAAAATAAACGGAATGTTTGCTTTTAGCATCTATAATTCTGTAACAAATATATTGTTCTCTGCTAGAGATAGATTAGGCGTTAAACCATTTTATTATTCTTGGGATGGTGAAAAATTTGAAATCTGTAGTCAAATAAGACCGTTATTAGGTGATAAAAAAATTGATGAAAATTCAATTTCTATATTTTTAGATTGTGGGTACGTTCCAAGTCCCTTTACAATAGTAGAAAATGTTTTTAAATTACCTCCTGGTAATTATTGTGAGCTTGATTTAAATTCCAATAAACTAAAAATAGAAGAATATTGGAATCTAAAGAAAGTTGAAACTAAAAAAATAAGTTATGAAACGGCCGTTAGTGAATTACATGAATTATTATTAGATTCTGTAAAAATAAGACTGCAATCGGATGTTCCCATAGGTTCATTTTTATCAGGAGGTATAGATTCTGCCCTAATATCAAGCCTAGCCTCAAAAATATCTACCGAACCAATAAATACATTTTGTATAGGTTTTGACGACCCAGAATTTGATGAAAGTAAGATAGCTGAGAAATTTGGAAAGATCATGAAATCTAACCATAAAACTACCGTTTGTAATCAACAAGACATTGTTAACTTAGTTCCTAAATTAGCTAAGGTCTATGATGAACCCTTTGCGGACAGTTCTGCCTTACCTACATTGCTATTAAATTCTGTTGCTAAAAAGCATGTCACAGTTGCTTTATCTGGTGATGGTGGTGACGAAAGTTTTTTAGGATATGATCATTTTGATTCTTTAATAAAAAACAAAGCAATTATAGATATCCCTTTTACAATTAGAAAATTATTGTCTAAACCTTTCTTTTTAAATTTAATAGGGAAAAATTCGCATAGAGTTAGAAATGCTTTAAATACTAAAACTAGAAATGACTTTATTGAAAATATTTTTTCAAGAAAAGGCCTTCTTTTAAATAAAAAAAAACAAGGCTGGATGTCCCATTATCAAGGGTATAAAAAATGGTCTACTAACTTTTTGCAAAAAGCAGCTGACCTAAATATTAAGCTTTGGTTAGAGAATGACAGTAACGTAAAAGTGGACAGAGCCAGTATGGCTTATTCAGTTGAAGTAAGAAGCCCTTTTTTAGATTATCGGGTAATTGAATATGCAAGAACTTTACCTGTTTCATATCGTTACCAAAAAGGAAGACAGAAAAGAATTCTTAGAGATATTTTAAAAGAATATATACCTGAAGAAGTCTTTAATCAACCAAAAAGAGGTTTTAAAGCACCTATAGGTGATTGGATGAGAGTTGAATTACGCGATGAATTTTATAGTACTTTAAATGATGAATTTTTAAATAAAGTCCCAAATTTAAATGTCAATAAATTTAAAATTCTTTTAGATGAACACATGAATAAAGGTGAAAACCACACACCTCACATTTGGAAATTATATGTTCTCGGAAAATGGTATAAAGAATTTAATTTCCTTTAACCGTTTTATTTAAAAGTCTACTTACTGTAGGTATAATTTATTTAAATTAATAAATTATACCTACAGTAAATGACAATATAGACAACATATACAGACCTAACAAATCAGAAACTAAACAACTGATAAACAAACTAATAAAACAAATAAACAAGTTAATTTAGGTTGTTTTTTAAATATAAAGAAGCTCATCTTTACATTTTATCGATTTTACAAGAATTTCCATGATAATAAAAGTTGTTTAACGTTAAAACCAGTACTTTAAGTATATAATTTTATCAATTGTTTTATTTCTTACAAATTTGCATTGTTTATGTATTTTACCCCAAGTCTAATGAAATATAAGCAAGCTAAATTTAATGCCATTTTAAGTACGTTTCTTTTTCGAAAAAAACCTAACTACTCACTCTTTTATTACTTTATTTGTGATGTATATTTGGCCTGCCTCAATTTTTTATTAAATATTGTGCAAATAAGATCAATTTCAACCTCTATAATATTTAGAAACGATTTTACTTTTTGCCACCTTAATGATAGAATACACAAAGCAATTTATAGATTGCAATTTAATTTTTAAACTATAAAAATAGAGTATGCTTTTTAATTCGTTTGAATTTGTTATTTTCTTTTGTATTGTATTTTTTATCTATTACAAATCTTACAATAACTTAAAATTTCAAAATATCCTATTATTAGTATCTAGCTATATTTTTTATGGCTGGTGGGATTGGAAATTTTTAACATTAATAGTTATTAGCTCCTTAAGCGACTATATTATTGGAAAAGCTATAGATGAATCTGATAATAAAAAGAAAAGAAAACAGCTACTAATTTTAAGCCTAACTATTAACCTAGGTATTCTTGGGTTCTTTAAATATTATAATTTCTTTTCACAATCATTTTCAGACTTTGTAGCTCTATTTGGATTTGAAACTAATCCATTCTTGTTAAATATTGTATTACCTGTAGGTATTAGTTTTTACACATTTCAGACAATGAGCTACACTATTGATATTTATAAAGGAAAAATGAAATCTAATAAAAATTTATTGGAGTTTATGACTTTTGTATCATTCTTTCCTCAATTAGTTGCTGGTCCAATAGAAAGAGCTTCTCACCTACTCCCGCAATTTTCTAAGAAAAGAACATTTAACCTTTATGAATTTAAAGAAGGAGCGAAACAAGGACTTTGGGGACTTTTTAAGAAAATCGTTATTGCTGACAATTGTGCTTTTTATGCTAATCAAATATTTGAAAATTCTGATAGTTATCCTGGTAGTGTCTTAGTAATTGGTGTTATTTTATTTGCTTTTCAAATTTATGGTGATTTTTCTGGTTATTCTGATATAGCTATAGGTATATCTCGAATGATGGGAATTGATTTAATGCAAAACTTTAAATCCCCATATTTATCTGAGAACATACAAGACTTTTGGAGACGTTGGCATATTTCATTGTCAACATGGTTTAGAGATTATGTTTATATTCCTCTAGGTGGTAGTAAGGTCGATTCAAGTTTTAGAAGATCTTTAAATATTATTATTACCTTCACTGTTAGCGGATTTTGGCATGGAGCAAATTGGACATTTATTATTTGGGGTGCCTTACATTCACTATTTTATTTCATTCAGACTAGTTATAGTCGAAACATGGCAACGGTAAAAATTCTACCAGAAAAATTTGTGAAATTTTTTAGTATCCTAATAACTTTTATTGCCGTGACATTTGCTTGGATATTCTTTAGAGCAGACTCATTTAGCCATGCTATTAGTTATATTTCAGAGATAATATCAAGTTCAATATTAACAAACCCTATGAGCTATATAAAAACAATGGGGTCTACTGTAAAACCTTTTATAATTGTTATTGGCCTTATTTATTTAAGTTTATTTGAAATTTTCAATAGAGATTCAAACTATTCTTTTCAAGTAGGCCATTTCAGAGCTCCTGTAAGAACTGTTTTGTACTCCTCACTAATTCTGTTAATAATTTTCTTTAGAGCAACAGGAGGAGCCATAGACTTCATTTACTTTCAATTTTAAATCAATTAGTTATGAAAAGTATATTTATAAAATTAACTCCATATATAATTGTTTTTATAATCGTAAATATTTATTCCTTTAAAACGAGTGATTTCTTTAAGCAAGAAAAAAAGTATATTGAAAGAATTGATTCTGTTTTAGATTCACAATCTGAAATAGTTTTTCTTGGAGACTCCCATGTCGAGACTATTAAACTTTTAAACCTCTCAAATAATTTAGGAAATCTAGCTTTTGGAGCAGACGGTGTTTACGAGATGTATATTAAGGTATTGTCAATGATTAAATACAATAAAAATTTAAAATACGTCTTTATTGCAACTGAACCGCAAATATTTAATAATTCAAGCTCATCAAATAGCACGTTTTTAAATAAGTACCTTCTAAAACTTGATGACACTTTAAATGTATATAATAAGTCTAAGCTTAATTTAATAACTGAGAAAGTGCCATTATTTAATGATAGTTACATAAGTTTTGCGTTAAATGAAATTTACTCAAACTTAAAGCCTAGTAGTAATAGTGACAAAAAAGTTTGGAGTGAATTATCTAATGAGGAAAGAATTGAAATAGCTACGAATACCGGTATCTCTGATCATTCGTCAGTAATGACAAACCAAAGTTTTATTAACACTTATAAAACTATTATTGAAATATGTAAAACCAATAATATTAAAGTTATAGGTGTAAGATTTCCTGTAAATGAAAATTATATTAACCAATGTAAAAACGATGAACGAAAGAAAGTAGACGACTTTATAAAGACTCTAAATTTAGATTTAAACCTTGACTATTCTACTAAAATTACAAACCCTATTTACTTTGATGATGAAGATCATTTAAATAAAAAAGGAATCGAAATACTATCTAATATCATCTTTGAAGATTCAGGAATTAAGATTAAAAAATAATCTACAAAAGCACTTTTGTATTAAAGGCGAATTATCACATGACCAATTTAATATCAGTTATAGTACCAGTTTACAACGCAGAACAATATTTAGAGCGTTGTATTAATAGTATAGCGAACCAAACCTACAGAAACCTAGAAATTATTTTAATTAATGATGGTTCATCTGATAGTAGTAAAACCATTTGTAAATCTTTCGCTACAAATGATACTCGTATAACTGTTGTAAATCAGCAAAATGGAGGTTCTAGTATTGCTAGAAATACTGGGTTAGAAATTGCTAAAGGTGATTTTATTTCGTTTATAGATAGCGATGATTATATAGAGCCTATTATGCTAGAAAAAATGCTTAATCTATTGCTTGAAAATAATCTTGAAGTTGTAGAAATAGAAAGAAATTCCGCTGAGAACAATGTGGTTTTTGACGATAGTTTTAAGATTGAAAATTCAATAACTGCTACAAAAAGAATTATAAATACAACAAGTTTTCAAGTTTGGAAAAGACTTTACAAAAGATCTATTGTTGAAAACATGAGGTTTATTCCAAACATTATTCACCAAGATGTTTTCTTTACCATTGACGTTATTAATAAAGTTAATTCAATCGGTTTTTTAAACAGTCCTCTTTACCAATATAATAGAGAAAGTATAGGTATTATTAGAAGTAACTATTCAGAAATGAAAAGAGATATCGCTATAAGAGCTACAGAATATATAAAATCTAATATTGCTGATGATATTGAACTAAATAAAGTAGTCAATAATTATATTGTTGGTTACTATACCGATCATTATTTTTTATTAAGCAGAAATACAAATTTTGACCAAAATGGTAATTATAGAAAGAAACTGAGAACTTCTATTTTAAAATCTTTAAATGTTTCAAATGTTTCATTGCGCTCCTTTATGGTAATAGTTTTACCAAGAAAAGTTATTGAATTTATATCTGTATCTTATAAAGCAGTTAAGTCTAAACAACCTTAAAAGCTAATTTGATATGTCAAGATTGTCATTAACATTCAAAAATGCTTGGATTTCTTTAGTTTTCCATTTTGTATACATAGTTATTCAATTCTATTCTAGAAATATATTTTTAGATAATTTAGGTGATGAATTTATGGGAGTTGTTGGTGTTTTAAAAAGCATATTACAATTCTTAAATCTCTCAGAGTTGGGTATTGGAGCTGCCGTAGGATTTTCGCTTTACAAACCTATTTACGAGAACAATCAAGATAAAATAAATGAAATTATCGGTTATCTTGGTTTTTTATATAAACGTATTGGTCTTTTTGTTTTATCCGTAGGTGTTTGTTTAATTGTATTTTTTCCCTATATTTTTGAAACTACAGAGATTAGTTTAGGTATAATAATATTCTTATTTCTATCCCTACTTTCTAGTAATTTATTGACCTATTTCTTTGCTTATCATGTATTCCTTATGGAGGCAGATCAAAAAGGTTATATGAATATTACAATCAATCAATCTATTTTTGTTCTACGTCTTGGACTGCAATGTTTAGTTTTAATTTATTTTGAAAGTATATTATTATGGATTTTCTTAGAACTTTCTACCCCATTTATATATATATATTTATTGCGTAAAAAAATCAAAAAAACTTATCCATGGTTAAATTTTAAGTTTAAAACAACAAAAGAGGTTAGAGAACGAAATCATGAATTATTAAAGAAAATTAAGCAATTAAGCTTTCATAAAATAGGTGGATTTGTATCTAATGGAACGGATAATATTGTGATTTTTTCTTTTATAAATCCGGCTACAGTTGCCTTTGTTGGTAATTACCAACTTGTAATGAATAATATCAATACACTCGTTAGTCAAATTTTTAATGGTACCAATTCTGCTGTAGGAAACTTAGTTGCAGAAAATGACATTAAGAGTATGATTAAAGTGTTTTGGGAAATGATGGCATTACGCTTTTTTCTTGCAGGATGCGCCTCTGTTATGCTTTTTGTTGGCTTTGATGATTTAATTATGATATGGTTAGAAGATAGTAAGTACTTAATGTCTCATAATGTATTAATTGCACTAATAACTATATTCTTTATATTACAAGTAAGAAATCCTGTTGATACCTATATACAGGCTTATGGACTTTATGCAGATGTTTGGGCTCCTTTAGCTCAGAGTATTATAAATTTAGTATTTTCAATTTTATTTGTTATTAAATTCGGTGTTATTGGGATATTTATAGGTACAATTATTAGTCAAGCAACAATAATAATGATTTGGCGGCCATATTACTTATTTACCAAAGGATTTGAAATTAACCATTTTAAATACTGGATAGGCTTTTGTGGTCATTTACTATATTTACTGTCTGCTGCTCTATTATTCTATATTTTAATTGATTTTATTAATTTTGACACAACTTCCAATTTATTATATTTAATATTGAAGCTTATTAAGTTAGGTACTTTATTTTCTATTATCTATTATTTAATTTTAAGTGTTTTCAGTAAAGGTTTTAGAAATATTAACATTAGAATAATTTCTTTTGTAAAACAAAAAATGAATAAAAAGTAGACATATTTATGAAATATCTTCTTGGTTTACTTTTGGTATTGTTTGCTTCCTATGCAGATATTTTCTTGTTTAGGGTAAACGTAGTTCCTTTAGAGCCTTCAATGTTTTTAATTCCATTATTTATTGTAATCGGTTTTCTAAAGTACTCAATTACTGACATGTATGATATTTTAAAATCTCACACTTTCAGGTTTTTTGCATTTATCACATTATTAACCATATTATATTCTGTCTTTACCAAGGCTAGTGAAGAGGTAATTATCACAGAAATTAGCTTAAATTTCATTACATTATTACTTTACATAATAGCCGTACACTTTTTTAGAACTGAAAGTAAACCCCTTGTAACGACTGTAATAATAGTTGGTTTACTACTTTGTGGAGGTAGTGTGGTTTATGACCTAATGTTTGGATTACCTAATCAATCTTTAAAATTAGCTCAAAGTGTACGAAAAGGTGGTTTTGGTGAAAATCCAAACCAGGCAGCATCTGGTATAAAATTTTTAGCCCTTTGTGCTTTAGTTCTTATATGGAATAAAAAATATGCACGATTTTTTGTTCTTACATTTTTACTAATTACAGTTTTTGTAACATTTTCTAGAAGTGGACTTGTATCTGTCTTTTTTATCTTAGCATTAGGAGCTATTAATAATTGGAGTAATCAATTTCAAAAAAATCCAGTTGCCATGATTCTAAGTTTCTTTAAGCTAATTGTTCTTTTTATTTTTATTGCAATTTCCCTCGTTGTTTTAGCCAATGTAATTAGAGCAAATTTCCCGCAATTTACAAGAGGAGAGGCTGGAAAAAGATTAGATTTATTAACAGGTCAATCAGAAGCTAGTAATATTTCGAGTGATGCTATAGAAGGAGGTAGAGGAACTTTACTCTTAGAATATTTTGACGAATTCAAACAAAATCCATTAGGTCTAGGAACTGGTTATAGTTCTGACAAAAAAGCCAATGGAGGAAAATTAAACACTCATAATTATTACTTGTATTTAGCTGTGAATTTGGGCTTTTTAGCTTTATTGTTATACATAATTTTTAACGCATACAATATTAGACTCGCATTTAAACATAATCAATTCTATTATCTCATTTTTGCACTTCTGTTTTTCCTAGAAGGATTTTTTACACATAGTATTTTTCATGAGAGATCAATCTTAGTCTGTTTAGCATTTTTTGATAGTCAAATTTACAAAACTCAAATAAAATTGATTAACCCTATCAATTTAGTTCCTAATCAAACCAACGCTTAAAATCAAAACAACATTGAAAAATTCAAAAATAAAAATATGCTTTGTTTTACCAAATCTTAGAGCTGGTGGTGCAGAAAGAGTTATGTCTTTTATAGCGCAAAAACTTGATACTTCTAAATTTGAAACTACTCTAATAATTATAGGAAATGAAAGCGAAGCAGCTTATGATATTAAGGGTATAAATGTAATTTATTTTAACAAACCTAGGGTACAATCAGGCATAACAGAATTATATAAATTTATAAAGAAGAATAAGCCAGAAATTGTTTTTAGTGCAATTGGTCATCTAAATACTGTTACAGCATATATGTCTTGGTTTTTTCCAAAAATTAAATTTGTTGCTAGAGAGGTCAATGTTTTAAGTGTTTTAGCACAATTTAATGAGCAATCTAATAAATTTAGTGTTTTTGAATTTATAGAAAAATACCGTTTCAATAGATTCGACAAAGTCATATGTCAATCTCAAGATATGCTTAATGATTTAAACAAATCGAACAATATCAAACAAAATAAACTGGTAGTAATAAACAATCCCGTAACTTCTGGATTTAAAACAAAAAAATCAAACAAAACAATAAAACCACTACATTTTATTACAGTTGCTAGATTAGTAAAACAGAAAGGACATGCTAGATTAATTGAAGTTTTAGGTAAGTTAAATTTCCCATTTCATTATACCATAATTGGAGATGGCCCTGAAAAAAATACTCTTTTTAATCGTATTGAAGAACTAGGATTTGGTAAAAATGTAACCAATATACCCTTTACCGATCAAGTTAGTAAATACTTAGAAAACAGTAATGTTTATCTGCAAGGTTCTTTTGTAGAAGGGTTTCCTAATGCTATAATTGAAAGTTGCATGGTAGGCACTCCTGTAATTGCTTTTGATGCTCCTGGCGGAATAAACGAAATTATTAAATCGGACATAAATGGTTTTGTAGTAAAAACTGAGGATGATTTTATAGAACAGCTTAATAACATAAATAAAAGTTATAAGTTTAACCCTGAAGATGTTAGTAAAACAATAAGTAGCCGTTATACTGAAGAAATTATTATAAAAAAATATGAAGATTTATTTATAAATCTAATAAAATAATTATGAAATCAAAAAAAAACTTAAGTGTTTTAAGTATCGATTACGGAGCAGGTGGTGCGGAACGTGTAACTAGCCTTTTGCTTAAGCATTTGGTGAACGATTACAACGTTACATTAGTACTTTTTTACGAGTATATAGACTATGAAATACCAGAAGGTGTCGAATTAGTAGTATTATCAAAATCACTTTGCAGAGATAATAATATTTACAGAAAAGGAAAAGACACACTTTTTAACATTTGGAAATACAACCGCTTAATTAAAAAAAGAAATATTGATATTTCACTAGCGTTTTTAGCCTTACCAAATATTATTAACGGAATTATGGCTATGCTTAATAAAAATTTAAAAACAGTAATTAGCGAACGTTGCTTTCCTTCTATTATGTATAGAACAAATGGATCATCACTTTTCTTAGCTAAATATATGTTCCCTTATTTTTATCCCAAGAATGACTTTTTATTTTCAAATTCTGTTTATATAAATAAAGATTTAAAAGAATCTTTCAATGTAAAAATGCCTATGTCAGTAATTTATAATCCAATTACTGTCGATGAAAATATAAGAAAAATACCAAATACTATAGTTGCAAAAGAAACTTTAAGCTTTATTAATGTTGGTAGTATTTACAAAGCTAAAAATCAGTTAATGATTATTAATACTCTACCTCTATTAGACAAAAATCACTTTCATTTTGTACAAGCAGGAGTCGGAACAATGGAAGAAGAAGTTAAAGATTATGTTAAGGAATCTGGGCTAGAAAATCAAGTGACATTTTTAGGATTAATTAAAAATGTAAAAGAAGAACTAATTAAGCACGACTGTTTTGTACTATCATCAAAAACAGAGGGGTTTCCAAATGTTGTTTTAGAAGCTATGTCAGTTGGCTTACCTGTCATCTCTACTAATTGCATGTCTGGACCTCTAGAGTTGTTGAATGACAACGAACCAATTGATATAAAAGAAGGTGAATATGTTACCTGTAAATATGGTATATTAATTAATGTTGATGATACTAATGCTCTAGCTAAGGCTTTAACTTATCTAAGAGATAATCCTGAAGTAAGACAAAAATATAGTGAACTTGGTTTTGAGCGTGCAAAACAAAATGATTTACCAAGTATTTATAATAAAGTAAAAGAACTTTTAGAAGGCTAATAATATGTGTGGAATTAATGGAATTATAAGTAATATAAAATTAGACGAGGGTGAATTACGAAAAAAAATAGCCGTAATGAATCAACTCATTTTTCATCGTGGACCAGATGAAGACGGTTTTTATATAGCCTCTTCAGAGTCAACATCTGTTGCAATGGCGATGAGAAGATTATCTATTATAGATTTAAGTACAGGCAAGCAACCGATGTATACTGATAATAATAAAATTGGTATTGTATTTAATGGAGAAATTTATAATTACAGAATTTTAAAACAACAATTAGAACTTTCAGGTGTAACTTTTAATACTACGAGTGATACTGAAGTAATCCTTAAACTCTATGAGCAAAAAGGTGTTGAGGCTTTCAAGGAATTAGATGGTATGTTTGCATTTAGCATACATGATAAAACAAAAAACAAAGTATTTATTGCTAGAGATTTTTTTGGTGAGAAACCTTTATATTATACAAAAACAAAAACAGATTTTGTTTATGGGTCAGAATTAAAATCTTTAATTAGTTATTTACCCGCTAAACCCAATATTTGTAAGGAGGGTATAAATCTTTATTTTAGGTTAACATATATACCTGCACCATATTCAATATATAAAGGCATCAAAAAATTACCCAGTAACAGTTATATCGATTATGATTTAGCAACTGATGATTTTACAATTAATGAAATTAATAAAATAACACCAGTTGAAAAACGAAAAATTTCATTTAACGATGCAAAAAAAGAAGTTTATAATGAAGTAATTAAAAGTGTTGAAAGTAGATCTATCGCAGATGTATCAATTGGTACCTTTTTATCTGGAGGTGTAGATTCATCAGTAGTTACACATTGCTTATCTGAAATCTCTAGTGAGAAGATTGAAACATTTTCTATTGGGTTTGAAAAGAAAAAATTTGATGAAACAGACAAATCACAAGTTGTAGCAAAATTAGTAAATAGTAATCATCATGAGTTTATTGTAAAGGAAAGTGATTTTATGAATGGGATTGATGAAATCCTACTAAATTTTGATGAACCTTTTGCTGACTCTTCTGCCCTTCCTACTCACTTAGTATCTAAACATGCTAGTGATTACGTAAAAGTTGCGTTAACCGGAGATGGTGGTGATGAAGTATTTGGAGGTTACAATAAATACTATATGGGTAAATTAAATAATAAATACATATCCATAGTACCTAAAGGTTTACACCGTCAAATTATTAAATTAACTTCTGGTCTTCTAAGTACTAAGGATGATAATAGAGGCAAACGTTTTAAATTAAATCGTTTGTTAAAAGCCTTTAATTACGATGGAAATCAATATTGGAATATAATTTCTTTAGCCTTTACTGACCAAGAAAAGGTACAACTATTAAAAAGTAACAGTTTAATCAATGACACCTTTTCAGAATTCAAAACAAAATACAACCAACAGAATCCAAAAAATTTAACAGATTTTAGAATGGTGGATAAAAACGTAAGCCTAGAAGGTGATATGCTTGTAAAAGTAGATAGAACAAGTATGTTAAATTCCTTAGAATGTAGAGCTCCGTTTTTAAATAAAGCCATTTGGGATTTAACTAATTCACTACCTGAAAATTATTTAATGAAAGGTTGGAATAAGAAATATATTTTAAAAGAAGCTTTCGCGGATAAATTTAGCCCTGGATTTTTAGACAAATCAAAGCAAGGTTTTGGAGTACCTGTAGGAGACTGGTTAAGGTCGAGTTTAAAACCAGAATTAGAATCTTATATTGAACCAAAATTCCTAGAGTCTCAAGGTATATTTAATTTAAATTACATAACTAACTTAGTTAAAAATCATATTTCAGGTAAAGAAGATAATAGTTTAAGAGTATGGAGCTTTTATGCCTTTCAAAAATGGTATTTAAACACATATTCAATTCTGTAATTAATCGAGATGAAGAAAAAAATAATTCGTATCACCACAGTTCCAATATCATTAGCAGTCCTACTTAAAGGACAGCTTAAGTATATGAGTGAACACTATGAGGTAATCGGAGTATCTAGCAAAGATAAATTCCTTAAAGTTGTAGAAAATCAAGAGGGGATAAAAACACATGGAATAAATATGACTCGTAGCATATCTCCATTAAAAGATTTAAAAGCAGCATTTATACTCTATAAATATTTAAAAAAGGAAAAACCTTCAATAGTCCACACCCACACGCCAAAGGCAGGAACACTAGGAATGCTAGCTGCTCTATTTGCTGGTGTACCTCACAGATTACACACCATAGCTGGTTTACCATTATTAGAAGCAACCGGAGCAAAACGAAAACTTCTTAATTTCGTAGAAAAAATCACATATAGTTGTGCTACTTTGATTCTTCCAAATTCTTTCGCAATGAGAGATATTATCCTAAAAGAAAAATTTTGCTCTACAAAAAAATTAAAAGTCATTGCTAATGGAAGCTCTAATGGTATTGATGTTGATCACTACAAAGTAGATAATGTTTCAACTAAAGAAAAGAATGATTTAATAAAAAAGTTCTCTATTAAAGCCCAAGACACTGTTTTTATTTTTATAGGTAGAATAGTAAAAGATAAAGGTATTAATGAATTAATTACCGCATTCAATGAAATAAGTAAAACAAATGATAATGTCAAACTTATTATAGTTGGTCCTAGCGAAAAAGAATTAGACCCTATAGATCCAAATACCGAAGAATTAATAGCAAATCACAATAACATTTATACAACTGGTTTAGTCGAAGATATTAGACCATATGTTGCTATCAGCGATGTTTTAACCTTCCCTAGTTATCGAGAGGGTTTTCCTAATGTTGTTTTACAAGCCAATTGCATGGGAATACCTTGTATTGTTTCTGATATAAACGGTTGTAATGAAATAATTACTCATGGCCATAACGGGCTAATAATTCCACCTAAAAATTCAAAAGCCCTTAAAACTGCAATGCTAGATATTATTAACTCTCCTAACTTAGTTAACACATTAGCCCAAAATTCAAGGCAAAATATTGTTAATAAATACAGACGAGAATTCATTTGGGAAGAGCTTCTAACTTTATATAATAATTTAAATGATGAAAAAACTATATAGAAATTTCATAAAACGTATTTTAGATTTTACTGCAGCTTTTGTTGGGCTAATATTAATCTCTCCAATATTAATTATACTTTTAATCATATTAAGTATTTCAAACAACGGAAAACCATTCTTTTATCAAAGAAGAACAGGTAAAAACGGCAAACTTTTTACTATTCTTAAGTTAAAAACTATGACAGACAAAACGGATGATAATGATGAACTGTTACCAGCATTAGAAAGAGTAACAAAAACGGGAAATATATGTAGAAAGTACTCACTAGATGAAATTCCACAACTATTTAATATTTTAAAAGGAGATATGAGCTTAATAGGTCCTCGCCCTTTATTACCTCAATATTTAGAACATTATAGTAAAGAACAAAATAGACGACATGAGGTTATGCCTGGAATTACTGGTTGGGCACAAATTAATGGTAGAAATACAATATCTTGGGAACAAAAATTTGAATACGACGTTTATTATGTTGATAATCAATCGTTTTTATTTGATGTAAAAATATTATGGCAGACTTTCTATAAGGTTATAAAAAAAAGTGATATAAATAGTTCTGAAACAATAGATATGCCAATGTTTACTGGTTCTAAACCTAAAAACAACGAGTAGATTAATCAATCTAAAACGATTAACAATAATCACCTACTATTGTAGACATATAAATTTTATAAAAAAAATTAAACTTAATTACTGTTATCCCTTAAGCACCCTGTTGAGTTACTTTTTTTCTTAAATACAGATAATAATGAAAAACGGCAAATTTGTAATATCATTAGATTTTGAAACACATTGGGGATTTTTTGATAATAAAAGTCTAGACAATTGTAGATCCCAATTACTAAATACGGAATTGGTTATTAATAGATTATTAGAAGAGTCACAGCAACACAACTTAAGTATTACCTTCGCTACTGTTGGTATGTTATTCGCCAAAGATAAAACTGATATTACCAGATATATACCTGAAATAAAACCTAAATATAATAATATAGCTTTGGACGCTTATGAGTTATTAGATAATATCTCAGACAAGGATAACTCAATTTACTTTACCCAAGATTTAGTAAAAAAAATTGATAAAGATCCATTGCATGAGGTTGGAACGCATACTTTTTGCCATTACTATTGTTATGAAAAAGGACAGTCAGCAGAAGATTTTAAAGCCGATTTAACTTCTGCTATAATGATTGCAAATGATTTAAATATTGCAACGAAAAGCATCGTTTTTCCAAGAAATCAAGTACAAAATAGTTACTTGGATATTTGTGCAAACTTAGGAATAGAAACTTATAGAGGTAATTGTTGGTTTAACTTCAATTTTGCTTCTAAAAAAACTATTTTTAAAGAATTTGGACTTGTAGCGCTGCGCGTGTTTGATACATACTTTAACATTTCTGGTTCTAATAGTTTTAAGTTAGAAGATTTCAATTCAAAAAATGCAACTATTATAAATATTCCTGCTAGTAGGTTCTTAAGACCTTTTAATCCTAAGTTAAAAATGATAGAGTCATTAAAAATTAATAGAATTAAAAGAGCAATGACCAAAGCTGCCAAACGAAATGAAGTATATCATTTATGGTGGCACCCTCATAACTTCGCAAATAACATTGAGGAAAACTTTAATAATTTTTTAAAAATTGTAAAGCATTATAATGAATTAAAAAACAAGTATAATTTTGAAAGCATAACAATGGAGAAATTAGGTAAGAATTTCAAAGAATCATAATGCTTTTCGTCTGATTTTTATACAATTAAGTTTTTTTATTTTTTATATATCGTGTAAAGCAAACAGTTCATCGTAAATTATTATTTTTGTTTCTTTGTTTAAATTTTATGGACTTATATTAGCAATGTAAATGCTATTAATTATACGGGTCCCAAACACCTTTAATTATAACTTTAGGTATTAACTTAAAGAATTAACCTATGAACGAAAAAATATGGCTATCATCACCACACATGAGTGGTAATGAGCAATCTTACGTAAAAGAAGCTTTTGATACTAATTGGGTTGCTCCTTTAGGACCAAACGTAAACGGCTTTGAAAATGATTTACAATCTTACCTTAAAGAAGATAGTCACGTTGCAGCTTTAGCATCTGGTACTTCTGCCCTACACTTAAGTCTTATATTATTAGGAGTAAAATATGGTGATGAGGTAATTTGTCAAAGCAAGACATTTTCTGCTTCTGCAAATCCTATTGTCTATCAAGGCGCAACACCAATTTTTGTAGATAGCGAAAGAGAAACTTGGAATATGTGTCCAATTCAATTAGAGATTGCTATTAAAGATAGAATTGCTAAAGGAAAGAAACCTAAAGCTATAATAGCAGTTCACCTATATGGAATGCCATATAAAGTAGATGAAATAAATAAAGTAGCTCAACATTATAACATATCTATAATAGAAGATAGTGCTGAGTCTCTTGGTAGCCATTATAAAGGCAAAAACTGTGGAACATTCGGTGATTTATCAATTTTATCGTTTAATGGCAACAAAATTATAACAACTTCTGGAGGTGGCGCTTTAGTAGCACCTACTGTTGAATTGAAAAATAAAGCAGTATTTTTAGCAACACAGGCTAGAGATGATGCACCACATTATTTACATTCCGAAATTGGTTACAATTATAGAATGTCTAATATTGTTGCAGGTATTGGCCGTGGTCAAATGACTATTTTAGATAGCCACGTAGCAAACCGTCGCTCTAACCACGAGTTTTATAAAAATGCTTTTAAAGATATTAATGAAATAACTTTTTTAGCGGAACCTGAAGGTTATTTTTCTAATCGTTGGTTAACATGTATTTTATTAGATTCAAAATCTACACGAGAAGGATTAAGATTAGCCTTAGAAAAGGAAAATATTGAGTCTAGACCATTGTGGAAACCAATGCACCAACAGCCTGTATTTAAAGATTCTCCGCGTTATTTAAATGGTGTTTCAGATGAATTATTTGAAAAAGGATTATGCCTTCCTAGCGGTTCTAATCTAACTGAAAATGAACTAAATAGAGTAGTTTTAGCTATAAACTCGTATTTTGCAGCATGTTAATAAAATATTTAAATAAAATATCGAAGAAATACGCCTCAAAATGGTTGGTCCTACTATTTGACATAGTCATAGTGGTAACAATGTTCTTTGTTGCTTATTTAATTAGATACAATTTTACAATAAGTTTTGACTATATAACACTACTAGACCAAATACCTTATGTTGCAATAGTTGGTGCAATCAGTTTAATTGCTGTTGGCACATACAAAGGGGTTGTAAGATTTACTGGCTTTAAGGATATAGTAAATATTATAATTGGGGCAAACATTTTGGCCACAATTCTTATTTGTATTACTTTTTTAAGCAGAAAATTTATTGGAGAAGATAGTGTGTTTAGTATTTCTGGATCTATAGTCTATATCCATTTATTATTAAATATATTATTCTTAGTAGGATCTAAATTATTTATAAAATCAATTTATAATTATATAACACAAGATTTTCAATCTGTTTCAAATGTTTTAATCTTTGGAGCTGGAAACTCTGGTATGTTAACATACGATGCTATTGTTAATGACACTAAAAACGGATTAGAAGTTGTTGGTTTTATTGATGATGATGAACAAAAAGTAGGTAAAAAAATAAACTTGCTAAAAGTATACAATATTGATAGTATCAATGAAAAATTCATCAATAAGTATAATGTTGAAGATGTTATAATATCTATTCAAAACATCGACCCATCTAGGTTACTTCAAATTACTGGAAATTTATTTTCACTAGGACTTAAAGTAAAGATTGTTCCTCCCGTTCAAAACTGGATTGATGGTGATTTAAGTGTTGGACAAATAAAAGAAGTAAAAATTGAAGATTTACTAGGTAGGGATCCAATAAACATTAAAAATCCTGATTTAGAAGATCAATACGATAATCAAGTTATTCTAATAACAGGAGCTGCTGGATCAATAGGTAGCGAAATAGCAAGAAAAGCAAGTCTATATAATTTTAAAAAATTAATCTTAGTAGATAATGCAGAATCTGCACTTTATGATATTCAACAAGAATTTAGACAACAAGGTCTTGAAAACATTGAAGCTATAGTTGCCGATGTTCGTAATAAAACCAGAATAGATCAAATATTTAATCAGAATAAACCAAAAATAGTATTTCACGCAGCAGCATATAAACATGTTCCATTAATGGAAAATAATCCTTTTGAAGCTGTTAGTGTTAATATTGGCGGCACAAAGAATGTTGCCGATATAGCTGTTAAGCATAGTGTAGATAAATTTGTTTTAATTTCTACAGACAAGGCTGTTAACCCAACAAATGTTATGGGAGCAACTAAACGAATTGCTGAGCTCTATGTAACATGTTTAAAAGGAAAAGGTAACACTGGGTTTATCACCACAAGATTTGGTAACGTTCTAGGATCAAATGGATCTGTAATTCCATTGTTTAAAAAACAAATAGAAAAAGGTGGTCCATTAACAGTAACGCATAAAGAAATCACAAGATACTTTATGACAATACCTGAAGCTTGTCAATTAGTATTAGAAGCAGCGGCTATGGGTAATGGTGGAGAGATTTTTGTGTTTGATATGGGAGAACCGATTAAAATTTTCAATCTTGCAACTAATATGATAATTTTGTCGGGATTGCGCTATCCTGAAGATATAGATATTAAAATAACAGGATTAAGACCTGGTGAAAAAATATACGAAGAACTATTGGCTGATGGTGAAAACACTAAGAAAACCTATCATGACAAAATTATGATTGCAAAATCTAGAAATGTAGATATTATCAGTGTTGAGAATCAGATAAACAATTTAACTGATGTGGATACATTAACGCAGCCATTAGAGATTGTGTCTTCAATTAAAAAATTAATTCCAGAGTATATATCTAATAATTCTACCTACGAAGTTTTAGATTTAAAAAAATAATTCAATTTGAAAGAAATCAATAATATAATCCAGATGAAAACACGAATCCTCTATATCCTAGTATTTGCAATACTTACTGCTACATCATGTGCTTCAAGAAAAAACATCGTTTATTTTCAAGATGAACAGCTTCAAGAGGAACAATTACCTTCAAAGCCTCGTCAATTAACATATAAGCCAGATGATATTTTAATTATCAATGTTTCTGCTTTAGATCCAGATACAGTGAGACCTTTTAATTTAACTGTTTCATCAAACAATAATACTAACGCTACAGGTGTACAAGGAAATTTACAGTTACAAACATATTTAGTGAATTATGATGGAAATATAGATTTTCCTGTTTTAGGTACTATTAAAGTTGAAGGATTAACAAGAACGGATTTAACATCTATGCTTAAAGAACGTATTAAAGAATATGCAAATGACCCAATAGTAAATATTAGATTGGCAAATTTCACTGTGACAGTTCTTGGTGAAGTTGCTAGACCTGGTACATTTACAATACAAGATGAAAGAATAACTTTACTTGAAGCTCTTGGGCTTGCTAATGATTTAACCATATTTGGTAAAAGAAAAAACGTACTATTAATAAGAGAAATAGATGGCAAAAAGAAATATGCTAAAATAGATTTGACAAGTATTAATACTTTAAATTCACCAATATATTATTTACAACAAAATGACGTTATTTACGTAGAACAGAATAGAGCTAAGATTAGATCATCTACTTATAACCAAAACAACGGTCTATTACTATCAGCAATTGGAACATTAACTACAATTATTACTGTTTTCTTAATTAAATAATACATCATTAAATAGAATTTGCTATGGAAGTTAATCCTACTTCAAACTCAATAGATCTCAGAAAAAAAATAGATTTATTTGTATCTAATTGGAAAATCATATTTCTATGTTTGGTCTGTGCATTGTTTTTGGCATTTACATATTTACGATACACCTCAAATTTATACAAAGCTAGTGCTACTATTAAAATAAAAGACGAAAACCAATCTAAAAAACTACCATCCAGTCTTTTAGAAGCAGGTAATGGAGATTTATTTGGTGCATCTGATAAGATTAAAGATGAATTACAAACTATAAGATCACGTTCTTTAATTGAAAATGTAGTAAAAAACCTTAAACTCAATATAACTTGTGTTGAGGTAGGAAATATTAAAGAGCTTGAAAGGTATAAAAACCCACCAGTAACTCTAAGTTTTTTCAAAAGTGATTCAATAATTCATCAAATAAATCATGATATTTTTATCAACGTAATATCTGATACTGAATTTATAATGTTTAAGGATGAAAAAAAATCATTGATTGATAGAGATAAAAAAGAAGGAAAACGTTATTCTTTTGGTGATAAAATTGAAACAGATTTTGGTGGATTTGTAATCACGCCTAATGTTGGTCGTTATGCTCCCAAAAAAGACAGTAACTTAAGAATATCTATTGCAAGAGTTGGTAGTGTTGTAGGAAGATATATGCGTGACTTAGAGCTATCACATAGTGAGGGTTCTAATGTAATTGTACTTTCACTAAAAGAAGGTAATTCACATAAAGCAATAGATATTCTAAATGAAATTATTAAAGAATACAATTTAGATGTTCTAGCAGATAAAGAAGAAGTCGTTAAAGTAACATCAGATTTTATAAATAACAGGTTAAAACAAGTTTCTATAGAATTAGAGGAGGTTGATTATACTGCTGAGCAACTCCAGAAAAAAAATAGACTTACATCGTTGACATCTCAAGCCGATATAAATCTTCAAAGTGAAACACAGACTGAATCTCAAATAGCTAATACGGCAAATAAAATTCAATTAATTTCTTACTTACAAAATGAAATAACGGATCCAAATAGAAATTCAGACTTAATCCCGTCTGATATTGGTATTGGTGACGCAAGCACATCTGAAGTGACATCTAGCTATAATGATTTAGTTGTTCAGCGCGATAAGATTTTAAGAAATTCTAGTGAAAAAAACCCAGTTGTAATTAATTTAAATGCCCAAATCAGCGCATTAAAACAAAATCTTACAAATTCGCTGAATAACATGAAAAAAACATCGGAGCTAACTCTTAATAATTTAAATAAAGAGAGAGCCCGAATTAGTGGACAGATTTACGCTGCACCAACTAAAGCTAGACAGTTTAGGGATATTAAGAGGCAGCAAGATATAAAAGAATCCTTATATCTATATTTATTAGAAAGACGAGAAGAGTCTGCAATTAAACTAGGTATGTATTCTCCAAATGCTAAAATCATTGATTCAGCTTTCTCCTCTCATAAACCAATTTCGCCTAATCCACTATTTACATATTTAGCAGCTATAATGTTTGGCTTAGCTATGCCAATGGGCTTAATCTATTTAGGAGATTTATTAAACACTAAAATATATAGAAAAGAAGATTTAACTAATTTAATTGATATTCCATATTTAGGTGACATTCCAAAATCTTCTAAAAAACATAAATTAGTCAAAAAAGTAGACTACTCACCTAAAGCCGAAGCGTTTAGAATCGTAAGATCTAATATTGATTTTATGTTAAAAGATATTACTGGTAGAGCTAAAAAATTATTTGTCACTTCAACTAAAGCTCAAGAGGGAAAATCACATACCAGCACAAATTTAGCTACTTCAATTTCGTATTCAGAAAAATCAGTTCTATTAATAGAAACGGATATTAGAGTTCCTAAAATTTTAGATTATCTAAATCTTACTGATAAACCAAAATATGGGCTTTCTGATTTTATCGCAGACAAATCTTTAAAACCAGAAGATATTGTTATTAAACATAAAGATAATGATTTCTTAGATATAATTCCTTCCGGAACAATACCTCCTAATCCATCTGAATTATTAATGAGTGAAAGAGTAGATTTCCTCTTTAATTACTTTGAAGATAAGTACGACTATATAATTGCCGATACTTCTGCTGTAGGAATTGTTAGTGATACATTACTGATATCAAAATATGCTGATATTTTTGTTTATGTAGTTAGTGTAGATAATGTTGACAGACGTTTATTAAAACATATTGCTCAACCTCTTTATAGTAAAAATAGACTACCAAATATGACAATGTTACTTAACGGAGTAAAACTTGGTAAAGGAGGTGGTTACGGTTATGGCTATGGTTATGGTTATGGTGATAACTCTCAAAAAAAGAAAAAATGGTATAAATTCGGAAAATCTTAGTCAATAATAAAGATTATAAAAAGGAAAATCTCAAATTATTTAATAATTTGAGATTTTCCTTTTTTTTACAAAAAACGACAATTAATTTTTACAACATCAATCTGTCATAATTAAACAGGAAACGTTATTTTTTTTTTAATTGCTTTAATTTATATTTCCATTTTGTCACCATAGTATTAATATTTTTGTCTCGTAAGTATTGCTTAAAAGAATAAACACTAGCAATAGTTTTGGCCGTGGTTTTTGCTATTAAAGATTTATTATCATATATAATATGATGTTCATAAAAATACTCTTCATCGCACCATCTTTCCTTGTAATCGCTTTCTCCCTTAGAAAAATCTAATATCTTTATTTTGTTTTCAATACACCACTCTATTAAATAATAAATTTCAATATTTCCAAGTCCCATTCTAGAATAATTAATATCGAAAGTTCTAAGCGCAACAACTAGATTTTCGTCATATACAAAATTGAATGACATCGCAATTGGATTACCAGAATCATATATTACAAATAAAGCCACTTTCTTTTCTAAAATCATAGGAAAAAGAACTTCTTTATAAAAATCCCACATTGGCAAAACAGTGTTATGCGTATTAATAGCATCAAACCTTGTTTCAAGTATTCTTTCAAAGTTATTTATAAGATTATCATACTCTTCTTTTTCAATATCACCAAAAAACATTTTTTTAGTTATCTCATGTTTCTGATTTAGCTGCTTCACTGATCTTCTAAAGTTATATCTACTCTTACTTGAACTATAACATTTCAAAACAACATCATCAATAGATTCATATTGAGTAATATCAACAAATAAACCTTTATATTGTTTTAGTTTAAGAATTTTAAGATTTGAAGAATCATTTGGAGTATCAGAATCTAAATACTTTGGCACATCATATATTACAAAGGATTTGCCTTTGTAATCAGTTGCTTTATCGTTAATTTGATAAAACATCCCATTTGTAAAATTTTTTCCAATATTAGTAAACAGAGAAGGTTTATTTCCTTTAATAAATTTTACTCCATTAATAAACTCAAATTTTTGAGCTTTTTGGTCACTACCATAATGGTTTAACCATATTTTTTCGTAGGTCGAAGAAGAAAACGGATTCGATTTCATGTGTTTTTAATTTGATCGAAAATTACAATTTATTTTATAAATTACATCCCTAAATTAATACACTTAATAGAGTAAATATGGGTATCACAATACCTTTATAACGGATTTTTATTCACTAATTTATTTTCTTATTATAGGCTTACAACTTGCGTCTCTTCTTCTCAGATTTTATTAAAGTTAACTCTCTGCTAGTTTGTCCTGCGACTGAAGTATTTTCTTCCGCCCTTCTTATTAAATAAGGCATAACATCTTTTACAGGTCCAAAAGGTATATATTTAGCTACATTGTAACCTTCTGCTGCCAAATTAAAACTTATATGATCACTCATCCCATATAATTGACCAAACCAAACATTATTATCTTGTTTAGAAATGTTATAAGTTTCCATAAGTTCCATTGCTAAATAACAACTCAATTCATTATGCGTACCTATAAAAACGGATATGTCTTTTAAATTATTAATAATATATTCTAAAGTCTTATCAAAATTATCGTCTGTTGCTTTTTTATTTTCACATATTGGAGATTCATATCCTTTAGTAGACGCTCTTTCACGCTCTTTTTCCATGTAAGCTCCTCTTACAATCTTCATTCCGATTTTGAAACCATGCTCTTTAGCACGTTGATGTAAACTTTTCAAATAATCAAAACGGTCCCAACGATATAATTGTAATGTATTATAAACAATAGGCACATCTTTATTGTAACGTCTCATCATCTCTTCTACCAAATCATCTGCGGCATCTTGCATCCAACTTTCTTCTCCATCGATTAAGACTTCAACATCCTTTGCCTTAGCTAGTTTACAAACTGCATCAAAACGCTCTACTATCCTATTCCATTCAGCCCGTTCTGTCTCATTAAAATCAATACCTTCAGATTTCTTTTGATATAAATAGAAACGCCCAAATCCGGTTGGTTTAAACACAACAATTGGCATAGCTTCTTTCTCGTCGCAAAAATTAATAATCTTTAATATTTTCTCCAAGGCATTATCAAATTGTGCTTCTTCTGCCTTCCCTTCTACCGAATAATCTAGCACAGAACTTACGCCTTCAGTATATAAGTTATCGATAACAGAAAGACAATCATCTTCATTTACACCACCACAAAAATGGTCAAACACTGTTGATCTTATCAGACCTTCAACTGGTAAATGTGCTTTTAATGCAAAATTTGTCGCCGCAGTTCCTATGCGCACTAAAGGCTCAGAAGAAATCATTTTAAACAAAAAATAGGCGCGCTCTAAAGCTGAATCTGACTTTAATATAAAAGCAGTCTTCGTGTTTTCAAAAAGTGAACGATTTATCATTATAAATAAGTTATATCTACAAATATATTTATTATTAGGTTTATTTTTTCTGAAAAAGGAAGTATTTTCACGGTATCAATTTAGATAATATATAATGAATTCTATTTCAACTAAAAATGCAATCGTTTATTTTAATTCTGAAGTTTACTCTGAATTAAATAATTATATTAAAACGACTCAACCATCTAAAATTTTCATACTAGTAGATACGAATACGCATGATTATTGCTTACCTAAATTCTTAGAACAGATAGAATCAGGCGATATTGAAATTGAAGTTATGGAAATGCCAAATGGCGAAGAACATAAAACTATTGATATATGCTCAGGTGTTTGGGAAGCCCTATCAGAATATAATGCAGACAGAAAAAGCTTGTTAATAAATTTAGGAGGAGGCGTTGTTACAGATTTAGGTGGTTTTGTAGCTAGTACCTACATGCGTGGAATTTCTTATATAAATGTCCCAACATCGCTATTAGCAATGGTTGATGCTTCCGTTGGAGGAAAAACTGGTGTTGATTTAGGTGCATTAAAAAATCAGGTTGGTGTTATCAATGAAGGTGAAATGGTTGCAGTAGACACATCTTTTTTAGACACACTTCCGCCTAAAGAAATGGTCTCTGGTTTTGCCGAAATGCTAAAACACGGTTTAATCTTTGATAAAAATTATTGGAATACCTTAACAAATCTTGAAGCTTTAGATATTTCAGACTTAGATCAATTAATCTACGATTCTGTGGTAATAAAAAACAAAGTGGTCACTTCAGACCCAACAGAACAAGGTTTAAGGAAAATACTGAATTTCGGACATACATTAGGTCATGCTATAGAAAGCTATTTTCTAGAAAATGCAGACAAAACACCTTTATTACATGGTGAAGCTATTGCAATTGGTATGCTTTTAGAAGCTTATTTATCAACAAAAATATGTGGTTTAACCAATGAGAACTTAAAAGTTATTACTGATGGCATCTTAAAAACTTTTTCCAAAGTAGAAATCACTAAAAATGACCAAAAAGTTATAATAGACCTTCTACAGTACGATAAAAAGAATAGTCATGGTGTAGTTAAATTTGTTCTACTAGAAGCTATTGGGCAACCTAAGATAGATTGTGTTGTAAGCAATGAACTTATCACTGAAGCTTTCGATTATTACGCTATTTAAAGATAGCGTTCCTTAATTATTTCACAGTGATGATTCTCATGACCTATAATAATGTAGCCCAGAGCTCTCACTGATATAGGATAGCCACTAGCCTCTCCTAGCTGCAATAATGCACCTGCATTAAAACTACTATATAATGCTATTGTAGATTTTCTAACAGCTATATACTCATCTAAAAGACTTTCTAGTGAGCGATTATTCGCAAATCCATTTAATACATAATCATCTTGTTCAAAACCAGACAATGAAGTTTTATCATTTCTAGATATACGCAATGCCCGATAAGCAAAAACACGTTCTGTATCAATAAGATGAAGAAGTACATCTTTTATGGTCCACTTGCCACTAACATAAGAATAATCATGCTTTTCGGAAGGTATTGCCTTAAAAAAATCAACTACTTTTTTTAAGTTATTTTTTAATCCTTCTATAATAGAGTTTCCAGAAGATTTCTCAATATAAGATTTATAATAAGCATTATACTCGTTAGGTTTAACTTCCATAATACATATGTAATATTAGTTTAACAAAAAAGCCCTAAGTAATTAAACATAGGGCCTTTATTATATAAATTAGTTTAATTACAACTCATTAAAAATAGTATGCATTAAACGTTTTTTATCATTAAGACTTTCTTCTAATGAAATCATAGTTTCTGTTCTATATACACCATCAATATCATCTAACATAAAGATAATTTCTTTAGCATGCATAGTATCTTTAGCTCTAATCTTACAGAAAATATTAAATTTTCCGGTAGTGATATGTGCTACAGTTACATAAGGGATTTCATTAATACGCTCTAACACAAACTTGGTTTGTGATGTATTCTGAAGAAAAACACCAACATAAGCAATAAATGAATAATCAAGCTTATGATAATCTAATGTTAAAGATGAACCTTTAATAATACCTGCTTCCTCCATTTTTTTAACACGCACATGCACAGTACCAGCAGAAATCAATAATTTCTTTGCGATATCTGTAAAAGGAATACGTGTATTATCGATAAGCATATCGAGAATTTGATGATCAACTTCATCTAATTTAAACTTTGCCATTATTTAATAATCTTTAGATTAAACGCAAAAATAAGACATTTATCCTAACGATTACTCATTAAAATTGAATTATTTTAAGAATATAATGAGATTCTTTCATTATTTAACAATACGAAATCGATTTCGTAACCTACTTTTAACTCAGAATTTTTTAAAGTTGTTACAATGCCACCTTTAGCTTCAATCTCTTTATGGCCGAATTTTAATGTCATTTTTGAAATAGCTTCAATTTTTGGAATAAATTTTACAATACCATCTATTAATACCTCCTTAAATTGAATAGCTATATCTGTAAGTTCATTATCTGATGGTTTACATTTAGCATTTCTAATGATTACATCGTAAAAACCCTTTGCATTTTCAGGAATTGCTAAATAATCAAGATGTTTATCTTCTTTAATACCATTTGTAATAACATCGAGACCTTTTAACATAGCAATAAACATTAAACGTCTTACGGTTTCTCTTTCATAGTCGTTTTTAAAATGACCAGCTTCATATAATAAGGTAGGAACTCCAAAATTCTGAAACGTATCTCCTACACAATTAATATTAAAGCCATCATCATAGCGACCTACGGCATTCGGAATTTCATCTTGTAGCATATCATTCACTTCAGATATAATAGTCATTGCTACCTTTCTATTATCAGTTAAAGACCGCTCTTCATCTTCTGCTGGTGATAAAAATGAAAGTGTTGCTATACTATTTGTTTCACCTGCACTAAATATAGTACGTTGACCATGAAGGTTAAAACAATAATCTGGTTTAAAATCATTATAGACTTGTCTCAATATTTTACTTTCTGGCTGACTCAAATCTTGGGCGTCTCTATTAAGGTCTACCTGGTTTGCATTAATACGAGTATATTTTTCTGCACCATCCGGATTCAAAATCGGAATTACAAATATGGTAGAAAAATCTAAAATTGATTTAACAAGAATATCTTTTGACTCAAATAAATTAAAACAATCAAAAAGAGCTTTGGTTGATGTTGATTCATTTCCATGCATCTGAGACCACATTAAAATTTTAATAGGTCCATTACCAAATTTGAAACTATAAATAGGTCGCTTTTCAACTGAATCTCCAAGTATAGAAATTCTAGATTTTGAATATTTATCGAAGCATTTTTCGATATGAGAATTGGTAATATATCGACCACTTAATTCTAAAGTTTTTACCAAAGAAAACGTATTATTTAAAAGCTCTAAATTCATATCACAAATTAATTGGATACAAATGTAATCATTTGAAAATTTACAATTGTAAACATTAAAAAATATACGATTTGTTACAATGTTAAACGAATCTCAAGAAGTATTGACTGAAAGCTTTAATGTTAATTGAATAAAAATCAACCAACATATAATAAACGAAATAAAACACTTTATTTCAGTTAATTAAACTCATTTACCAATAATTGAATTTAAGTTTAAATATACTAAAAAAGGAATTTTAGCGTTATTCAAATAACAATTGTTTACATTTGTGCAGATAAATTTACAATTCTAAAGTTTACAATGATAAACTCAACTGATTTTACAAAACGACTCCAAAAAGTGATTGATTTTTACAATGAAAGCGCTTCTAGTTTTGCCGAAAAAATAGGTGTACAACGCTCTAGTATTTCCCATATTTTATCAGGTAGAAATAAACCCAGCTTAGACTTTGTAATGAAGGTGCTACACACCTATCCTGAGGTTGAATTATATTGGTTATTAAATGGCAAAGGTGATTTTCCCAATGATGCTAAAATCTCAGCATCACCAAATTCTAATCTCCAAGAAACCGAAACCAAACCAAACCTCCCAATTACTAATTTAGATTCTTATTCAGCTAAGGATTCTGCAATTGAAAAAATCGTTATCTTTTATAAAGACGGCACTTTTAAAAGTTACAAACCATAATTTTCAATGGGCTATTTATTATCTTTGTAAAAAGAATAAATATGAAGGTGTTTTCAGCCCTATTAATATTAATACTACTCACAAGCTGCTACTCTGTTGAACGGAAATGTTCTGATTTTAAAACTGGGACATTTGAATTCACTTATACCTTAGATGGTATTGAACAAACAACAAAATTTAAACGAACAGAAGATTTTAATATCGATTACCACGAAGGCAAAGCTGATTCATCATCTATACGTTGGATAAATGATTGTGAGTTTATACTCAAGAAGCTACACCCAACTAGTAATTCTGAAAAAGACGCTATTCATATGAAAATCTTAAACACAACAGCAGATTCATACACCTTTGAATACAAACTAGCGGTAAAAAGACCCAATAAACCTTTAAATGTAGAACACGGTGTTGCAAAAAAAATAGATTAACATTATGCTTGATTTTCTATTTACCTCAGATGCTATAATGGCATTATTAACTCTAACTTTCCTGGAAATAATTCTAGGTATAGATAATATTGTCTTTATTTCTATTGCAGCAAATAAACTACCAGAAGAACAACGAAGTAAAGCGACCAATATAGGGCTCTTATTAGCCATGGTACAGCGAATTATCTTGCTGTTTTTCGTATCTTTCTTAGTAGGACTTAGCGAACCATTTTACACTATAGAAACATCATGGCTAACTATTAAGATTAGCTGGCAAGCTGTAATTCTATTTGTAGGCGGATTGTTTTTAATCTATAAAAGCACAACTGAAATAAGAGAAAAAGTAGAAGATCCAACACATGATGAAGATGAAGCAAAATCAAAAGTAATAAAGTCACTTAGCAATGCCATTGTTCAGATTGTAATAATAGACTTTATCTTTTCAATAGATTCTATTCTTACTGCAGTTGGTATGACTAATGGATTGCATGAAAATCACAATTACACATTAGCACTAATGATTATTGCCGTAATGATTTCAATTGGTATAATGATAGGTTTTGCAAATCCAATACGAAAATTCATAGACTCCCATCCTAGTATTCAGATTTTAGGACTTGCTTTCTTAATTTTAATTGGCTTTATGCTAATCACGGAAGCAGCACATTTATCTCACACTGAATTATTTGGAAAATCCGTTGGTGCAATTCCAAAAGGCTACTTATACTTCGCAATAGCGTTTTCTTTATTAGTTGAATTTTTAAATTTTAAAACAGTTAAAAAGAAAGATTAAAAAACAATCCTTTTAAAACAAAGTCACCTGACCTTGATCATCCGTATCTAAATCATCGTCATCATTAGTCTTTTCATTTGTTGATTTTTCCGAATTAGAATCGCTCATTGAGCCTAAATCTACAGTTTCCTCATCAACCACTTCTAAATCATCTGCATGTACTTCTTCAGGAGCCTCATAAGGTAAAGACTCCAACAAACTAACCTGGTTAATTTTATCTTTAGTCAACTGATTTCCAAGAGCATTAATACCTTTTACCGAAATGAATTCTTCAAGATTAACTTCTAGATTTGGCTTGCGCTCTTTTCCGCGTTCCTTTGTAAATTCCACTTCTGCCATTGGTCGCCAATCCGTTGAAACAATTTCTAATTGAGAATCTGCATGGTCAGAAATAAAAGACTCTTCTTTCCCTTCTTGATCTATTAAAAAACGCTTCACATAATAACGCTCTTTCTCACCATCATAATAAATTGCTGAAATTGGTTTATTAGGAATCCATTTTTCCATAACAATCATATCACTATCAAAATGTGCAGTCAATTCCGGAATTATTGTTTTCACTATTCCAGACTGGCTAATAATTAGCAATCTATCCTCTCCTCTAAACTCTCCGATTAACTCACCTCTTTCATCAACATTTAAACGCTGTACAGTGTCATCAAACCAAATTCTTCTTGGCTTCAATGTAGAAACACCTTTTTCTTTTAACTCTACACGCTTAATAGCATATTTTGTAACAATATTTCCTTTTGAAGCTCTACCTTTTATAAGTACGTCTGCAAAATCTAAATCCCATTTCAATTTCTTAATACTACCTACTTGACGCAATGAAATTGAAACAACCTCTGCTTCTCCATTAGGATTTGCTGAGAAATACCATAGAGCAGAACCTTTATTTCCATTTGTGAGGTCGTACTCTCTATCTCTAGTCATACTAGTAACTGCAAATCGCTTCACGTAAGAAGGACCGCCTTTACCATCACGATAAATCATATTATAAATAGTACGCTTGTCTTTTTTCTTAAAAACAGCAACATGTATTATATTCTTACCAATAAAGGTTTTAGAATCTACTTTTGTCACCATCATTTTTCCATTATTTGTAAAAACAATGATATCATCAATATCACTACAATCACAAACATATTCATCACGTTTTAAAGCTGTACCAATAAAACCTTCTTCTCTATTTACATAAAGTTTTGTGTTTCTAATAACCACTTTGGTTGCGTCAACATCATCAAAGATTCTAATTTCTGTTTTACGCTCCTTACCTTCGCCATATTCCTTTTTTAATCTTTCGAAATAAGCTATAGCATAATCAATTAGATTCGCTAAGTGATGTCTTACTTCAGCTATTTGATCTTCTAAAGCATCGATTTTTTGTTGTGCTTTATCAATATCAAATTTAGAAATACGCTTAATTCTAATCTCAGTTAAACGTGTAATATCTTCAACTGTAATTTTTCTTTTTAAATGTTTTATGTGCGGTTGAAGGCCTTTATCAATGGCTTCAATAACACCATCCCAAGTTTCTTCTTCTTCAATATCACGATAGATTCGTTTCTCAATAAAAATACGTTCTAAAGACGCAAAGTGCCATTGCTCCTGAAACTCACCTAATCGAATTTCTAATTCACTCTTTAAAAGTTCTACTGTGTTATCCGTTGATCGACGTAACATCTCTGTAACTCCAACAAAATAAGGTTTGTTGTCTTCAATTACACAGCCTAAAGGTGATATTGAAGTTTCACAATTTGTGAATGCATAAAGTGCATCAATCGTTTTATCTGGTGACAAACCAGAAGGCAAATGAATTAAGATTTCAACTTCTGCTGCTGTATTATCTTCAATTTTCTTAATCTTAATTTTCCCTTTATCATTCGCTTTTAGAATCGAATCAATTAAAGACGACGTTGTGGTACTAAAAGGAATCTCCGTAATAACTAAAGAATTTTTATCGCGTTGCGAAATCTTTGCTCTCACTCTAACCTTTCCTCCTCTTAATCCATCGTTATAATTAGAGAAATCTGCAATTCCTGCTGTTGGAAAATCTGGCAATATTGTAAATCGTTTGCCTTTTAAATGTTTTACAGAAGCATCAATTAATTCTATAAAATTATGTGGTAAAATTTTAGTTGACAAACCAACTGCAATTCCTTCGCCTCCTTGTGCTAAAAGCAACGGAAACATTACAGGTAAATTTATAGGCTCTTTACGTCTCCCATCATAAGATGCTTGCCATTCAGTAATTTTAGGATTGTAAACAACATCTAAAGCAAACTTAGATAATCTTGCTTCAATATAACGTGAAGCTGCAGCACGATCACCTGTTAAGATATTTCCCCAGTTTCCTTGGGTGTCTATTAACAAATCCTTTTGACCAATCTGCACCATGGCATCAGCAATACTCGCATCACCATGTGGATGATATTGCATGGTATGACCAACAATATTTGCTACTTTATTATAGCGACCATCATCTAAATCTTTCATAGAATGCATAATACGACGCTGCACTGGCTTAAAACCATCTTCAATTGCTGGTACAGCACGCTCTAAAATTACGTAGGATGCGTAATCTAGAAACCAATCCTTATACATTCCGGTGACCTTCTTAATTGTTTCTTGGCTACCGTTGTCTTCATTTAATAACTCATCATGTTCTTCTGCCATTATCCTAGTTTAACTTTTTTATTTTCTTTAATAACCTTTTTTAAAGACTGTCTCACGTATTTTATTTTCTTTTTCTTTAATAATGTGATATTAAAGCGCTCCTTAACCAAACCTCCATCTCCACTTTTCCTAACCACCACTAACGACTTATAAAAGAAATAGTTGTGTATTTTAAAATCTAAAACTTTTTGCTTATCAATTTCTGTTTTATGCTGTCTGTAATTAACATAATCCGTAAGTATTAATCCTTTGTTGGTAATTATGAGGTTAGTTCCGTCACTATCATACTCAAAGAATTTTGCAATAAAATGAACAACAAGTACAGCCAAGAATAAAGCAATGAGTATATATAGCGAATGCCCTTCAAAGACACCAAAAGATTTAAAAACCGTAGCAAACAAAATCGCAAAAACCACCAAAATAAAATAGATGGAAATAACTGTATTTTTTATAGTCCTGTTATCCGTTCTCATTATGCTTCCTCTACGACATCGAGTTCAACCTTAAGATTATCAATAATAAATTCTTGACGCGTTGGTGTGTTTTTCCCCATATAGAACGATAGTAAATCTTCAATAGACATGTCCTTATCTAACATCACAGGATCCAAACGAATATCTTCTCCTATAAAATGAACAAATTCATCTGGCGAAATCTCACCCAAACCTTTAAATCGAGTGATTTCTGGTTTTGGCTTTAACTTTTCCATAGCATCACGTCGTTCTTGTTCAGAATAACAATAAATCGTTTCCTTTTTATTCCGCACTCTAAACAATGGTGTTTGCAGAATATATAAATGCCCTTCTTTAATCACTTCTGGGAAGAATTGCAAGAAGAACGTAATCAGCAATAATCTAATGTGCATACCATCGACATCGGCATCTGTTGCAATCACTACGTTATTATAACGCAAATCCTCAAGTGATTCCTCAATATTTAAAGCTGCTTGTAGTAAGTTGAATTCTTCATTCTCATAAACAATCTTCTTACTCAACCCATAACAGTTTAAAGGCTTTCCCTTTAAACTAAAAACCGCTTGTGTATTAACATCTCTCGATTTTGTAATACTACCAGAAGCCGAATCTCCCTCTGTAATAAACAGTGTGGTCTCTAAGTTTCTTTCGTTTTTAGTATCTCCGAAATGCACACGACAATCTCGCAATTTCTTATTGTGAAGACTCGCTTTTTTAGCTCTGTCTTTTGCTAATTTTCTAATTCCAGATAATTCCTTACGCTCGCGTTCTGCTTGCAGAATTTTACGTTGGATTTTTTCAGCTGTGTCTGGGTTTTTATGTAAAAAGTTATCGAGATACTTCTTTACAAAATCATTAATATAGGTTCTAACGGTTGGCAATTCGCCTCCCATATCTGTAGAACCTAATTTGGTTTTGGTCTGACTCTCAAAAACAGGTTCCATTACTTTTATTGCAATAGCAGTTACTACAGACTTTCTAATATCTGAAGCTTCGTAACTTTTACCATAAAATTCTCTAATTGTTTTAACTATAGATTCTCTGTAAGCAGCTAAGTGCGTTCCACCTTGTGTGGTGTTTTGACCATTTACAAACGAATGATATTCTTCGCTATACTGCGTTTTACTGTGTGTTATGGCTAATTCAATATCATCACCTCTAAGATGAATTATTGGATATAGCATATCCGTTTCTTTAATGTTTTCGGATAATAAATCCTTTAAACCATTTTCACTATAATATTTTTCGCCATTAAATACTATGGTTAATCCTGGATTTAGATATACATAGTTTTTAAGCATTTTAATGACATACTCATTTCTATATTTATAATTTTTAAAGATGATTTCATCTGGAATAAAACTAACCTTAGTTCCTTTTCTTCGGCTTGTTTCGTCTAAAAGTTCTTGATTGGTAAGGTTTCCTTGTTCAAATTCTGCTGAAGCCGATTTGTTATCTCTTGTAGATTCAACTCTAAAATAAGATGATAACGCATTAACTGCTTTTGTACCAACACCATTTAAACCAACCGATTTTTTAAAAGCTTTAGAGTCATACTTTCCACCTGTATTCATCTTAGACACCACATCTACAACTTTCCCTAGCGGAATTCCACGACCGTAATCTCTAACTATAACGCGTTCTCCTTGAATAGAAATCTCAATGGTTTTACCTGCTCCCATCACAAACTCATCAATAGAGTTGTCTAAAACTTCCTTTAGAAGAATATAAATACCATCATCTGGAGAGGAACCATCACCTAATTTTCCGATATACATACCAGGTCGCATTCGGATGTGTTCTTTCCAATCGAGTGAGCGTATGTTATCTTCGGTATAATTAGACTGTTCTGACATAGAAATGGGTAAAATTTTTAGATGGAACGCTAATATAATACTATACCGCAAAAAATGAAATACGGAATGAGTAAAGTAATTAACAATAATCTATATAATTCTGTTGAGAACATTGATAAACGCTACTATTGAATGGTAAAACGCTTAAATCTGAATAAAAATCCTTAAGATTTTTTACTTTTTGAAATTAAAAGGATTCCTGAAATCACCACTAAAGTTCCTATTATCTGAAGCGTTGTTAAACTTTCATTTAAGAAAATAACTGCTAAAATTATGGTTGAAATTGGTCCAACACCTGCAATAACCGCAAAGTTTGACGAATTAATTAATTTAATAGAAATAGAGACTAAAAACGACGGAATTACAGTC
>TARA_R110002049_G_scaffold78697_3_pt1 | contig 56555 bp, 60 predicted proteins | sample TARA_R110002049 | Tara Oceans TARA_R110002049 (sample SAMEA4396941) | marine metagenome | biome: Polar Biome; feature: [SRF] surface water layer (ENVO:00010504); material: water (ENVO:00002006), including particulate matter (ENVO:01000060) such as... | depth 5 m | reverse complement strand
ATGGCGATTTATGTTACTTTAGAGGGGAAAATCCCTAGAACCCCCAATACAATAAAGCTAGAGACAATACAACGAAAATCTTAGGGAAGATCAGAGCCATTGAAGGCTTGCTTAATCAAGGTAAACCAACAGAGTAAATATGAAATTAAGAAAATGGCAAGCTAGTTGTATAAATAAAGCCTTAAAACAATACTCAAGTGGTAATAACCATTTTTTAGCTTTAGCAACACCAGGTGCAGGTAAAACCTTAATGGCATCTGAATTGGCAGATCAATTATTAAAAAATAATTTGATCGATTTAATCATTTGTTTTTCACCCTCTTCGATTGTTTCTCAAGATTTTAGCCAAAGTTTGCAGTTAAGAATTAATGAACGATTCGATGGATTACTGGGGGCTAAAGGACATTCTGTGACCTATCAAAGTTTGCAGTATCTCGATGATAATTTTTGGCAATTATTTGAACGGTTTCGAGTGTTCGTAATATTCGATGAGATCCACCATTGTGCAGGGTCGAATATTGACAATGCTAATGCATGGGGTGAACAAATAATACTGAACATTCAAGATAAGGCGAAATTTACATTAGCTTTAACGGGAACGCCTTGGCGCTCAGATGCTGCTCCAATTGTTCTTTCAAATTATATGCATCCTAGCAACAAAATAGTATGTGATTATGTTTATGGTCTTGCCGAGTCTATTACAGACGATGTTTGCCGTGTACCTCAAATAATTGCTGTAGATAACAATTATATTTCTGTTGTTGAAGATGATGAAACGAAAACATTTACTAGCTTTAAATGTTTATTATCGCAATCAATCATTCCGTATCAGGAAATTATTGAAAATGAAAAGGTCATTAAATACGTAATTTCTTCTGCACAGAAAAAGCTTAATTCAATTAGAGATAAAAACGCTGACGCCGCGGGGTTAATTGTTGCATCTTCTGTCGAGCATGCAAGACAGATCTCAACGTTAATGAAAGCCTGCTTTAACGAGGATGCCGCTGTTGTTACTTACAGAGCAAGTGAGCCAACAAGTATTATTCAACAGTTTAGACATGCACAAACTAAATGGATCATTTCCGTAGGGATGATAAGTGAGGGAACTAATATCCCTCGTTTACAGGTTTGTTGCCATCTCACCAATATAAAAACGGAAATGCATTTTAGGCAGGTTTTAGGGCGAATACTTAGAATGACAGCTTCAAAGAATCAAGAGGCTATTATGTACATGCCTGCTGAGCCTAAGTTGTTGGAATATGCTTATCGAGTTAAGCAAGACGTACCTTTTGAGGCTGATGTTGTTAAGTTTGAAAAGATGAAAACTAGTGTTAAAGAGGGTGTAGATTGTGAGACTTCAGATACTGTTTTATTCGACAAGGCATCAAACATTAGCAATAAAGAAAAATTGAAACTTGGTGGATTTGATACTGTTATTGGTCATAAAGCCTTTGAAGAAACTAGTGACATTGTTGATGAGCATTTTTTAACAAGTTCATATGAAAAAGTAGTCAATATTTTTGGGCGGTTTCAGCAAGAATCTATCGCCTTAGGACTGAGTGAGTTGAGGTAGTTATGCTGTATGTTAAGAATTAGAGGTTTGAATGAAGCTATATGAAGTAATTATATTAACGATACCGGTTAAAATTTTTAATTTGATCATTTCCGTTATTCCTGCCTATTTCCTTTGGAATTGGATTGTTCCTGATATCTTTGCACTCCCAGAAATAGAGCTGTTACAAATGACAGGGTTAATTATTTTAATTCAATGCATTATCAGTCGAGGCTTTATTTCTGTAAACACTGAAGGTGTTTGAAACTAAGTAGGCTGCTTAATAAAAGTTAAAAAGTAATTTAATTGAGGTAATTATGCTTACTGTTGAGAATTTCAAGGAACGGTTAGAGCGGTCTAATCGTTCGGATTGGCTACATGTAGCAGTTGAAGTTAACAATGCAAACCAATTATATATTGTTGGCAATGGCGGTATGGGAAATACGATTAGTATGCCTATTGAAAGGTATTTACCTGAAATTAAGGAATGGGTAATTAGGCAGATTAACTCTGGTGAATTAATTAAAGATGAAAAGAAAAGTCTTCTGCTAGATAGAAATATCTTGGTTTATTATGTATCTCTACCGCAATTTGCCAAGGAGTATATATGAAAAAATATAAAACCGTTATACAACAAGATGTAACTGAATTAGTTTGTGATGGTTGTGGTCTTGAGGCGCATGTTCATAAGGGTTATGAATTCAGCGAGTTTATCTCGATTGAACATAAGTGCGGTTATGGAACTATTCATGGTGATGGCAAGAAACTATCAATAGACTTGTGTCAGCACTGCTTTGCCGACATGTGCAGTGATTCGCTAACAATAGTTGACCCTTTAGATGAGAAAATTTCTAGCTCCAATGTAGATAAGTTAGAGTATCAAAATATTTTTCAGGCCATTACAAGATCAAAACATGAAGTTAATGAGCTAAAGCAAGGTAGTGATATTAGAATTACTGCTCGCGATATATTATCAGCCAATCAAATATCTAGCCCAAATGAGCTTCAAGCAGCCATGAAACGTGTAGAACAACTTTGGGATGCGCAATATCAATCGGCTGAGGGTAATGAGCTTCATCAACTTGCAGATTTAATTTGCGCCTATGAGAAAAAAGATTGGGACAGTTTTTTTGAAGAAGACCCATTAGCTGATGATGATTTTATGCCCGGCAGATTAAACTTTAAACCTAAGTGCACTTTTGATGAAGATAAAACTGCCAGTGGTATGTTATCAAGCATACTTATAAATACCGAGGTTGATGATGAGTCATCAAGAGATTCTGTATTGGTTGATAACGCCCTAGATGAAACTAAACAATATTTGCTGGAAAGTATTGCTAATGCAATGCATAAACATCCTGAATTACGATTGGGGCAGTTATTAATGAATGCGTTGAGCTTTCAGCAGTCCTCCCCTGAACTATTTTATATTGAAGATGACGTATTGACAGAAAAAATTAGTCAGTTCTCATGGCGATGAATAGTTAACTATTACTAAATGAATAAAACAAAAAATTAAAGAATATGAAAAAAACACTTAGGAAAAATAAAGCTTATTACACTCGGATTGACCGCCTTGCAAAGGTCTGTGATGTAAGTTTTGATTTGGCTTTACAAATGATAAAACTAAGAGCGGATGATAAACGATTAACGAGAAAGAAGAAGTCCCATGGCACTTTTATGAATTGGAAAACAGCTTCAATGGATACTTTAGGTCTTATGGTTTGTGAATGCTCGAAAAAAGATGGTGAAACTATTAAAATACGAGTATTCATGACTAAAGAAGAATTACCTGCGGATAAACAAAGTTTGTGGCAAGAGGTTAGCTCACATTAAATTGGCTAAATAATGAAATAGATAATCGTCCATGAAAAATTAAATAAACTTGGAAAATCAATACCCACCTGAAATACCCAGATATGACATTTGATTTACATGTTTTTTTGAAATACAAATGTAAGTTTCTATGGCGGTTTGGGGCACTTAACGAGTTACAAGTTTTGACAATTTTTGGACCGTTTGGTGCGCTAAGAAGAAGTAATGTTTTGAAATTGTGATTGTTTGTCGAGGTCAACTGTACACCCGTTAGTTGTCCTAAACAGGTCGACAGCTAACTTGATAATTCTCGGCTTAGCGGACGTTCCTAAAATCGGTATTGAGACTCATTTCATTATCAAAAAATCAATGAGAGGTTATATATCAATGTCGCCTGAAAGCTGCCATTGACCTTCCAGCATTTGATGTTAACTTTGTGAGCCTATTGCGGACACCAATTCGGTCTTTCTAGTTAAGAATAATAATTACCTAAGCTTCAATGGGGGACGAATAATACAATCCTTATCCGTGATACCAGCTCAAAACCACATGAGTTGCCCATAATTGAGCCTAATACCCATGCCGTTGTACTAAGCAGCAATATTTCAGCGCCCAAGGTAAAAAATATTAAAGATGCAATAAGCGAATAGAGCACGTAGTATATATATTTACTTCTTTTAATCGAACGAATTTCATCATAACTGAGCAATAACCCACTCAATGCCGCCCCCAAAAATACAAAAAAGAAACCACAAGTTATGTAAAATAAGAAAGGCGTTAGCGCTTCATGAAGAGCGTGAATAAGCGTGTTATGTTCGCCGAACCCAAAACCAAATTGTGGGCAGACAAACAATGTAGCACCACCTGCAAAGGATTCTATAAAGAATAATTTTATAAAAACAAGCCATTGCGAAGGGTAGAGATCATGCTCGACCATTTGCATGATTTTGGGTTCAACGCTAGCCGATGGTGCTACCTGTTTAGCATCAACAAAATTACAAAATTCTTTTAGTAACTGATTTTCAGTTTCAGGTTGATTGGAATTCATCATTTTATCTCCTTATCTGACATCAATCCACGTAACAGCCTTGTCGCACGACTTATTACTTGCCTTATATTGGATGGGGAAGTATCCATACGTGCTGCAATATCGGAAAAAGAGAGGTCGTCATTAAATCTAAGTTCCAGTGCTTGGCGCTGTTTTTCATTAAGGGTTGATAACTCTGAGAAAGCTTCTGCAATAGATAGACTGTTAACTTTCGCGTCAGGCGCATTAGCTGCTTTTTCATGATCTAACTGGAAATACTTGTTCTGCGTTGTCTGTTTTCTAACGTGGTCAATTAAAGTGTTTTTTGCAATGGTAAAAAGCCATGCAATAAAAGGGATACTGACTTTGTATTTTAATCGATAAGTATGCAGCTTACTGAAAACCTCCTGAAAAACGTCTTCAGCTTCATCCTGTGATTTTAGTCGTGCGATAAGGTAACTCATAACTCTACCCTTATGCCGTTGATAAAGCATTCGAAAAGCCTCCATGTCACCTTGGATGTATGCTTGCATCAGTTCCTCATCTGTCATTCAGTTAACCTCTTACTACTAATACGGTTTAACAAGGTTTTTTGTGACATAAAAATTCAATATTGATTGGTTAAGATTAAATATCCAAGATACCTGGACATTTCCCATAAGAAAAAAAGATTATAGCATTTGTCACAAAATAGTTCGCTGCCACGTTGTTATACTCAAACGCAGCAAAAATTTGCTTTGTTTAAATTAATCTATTTCAATTAACCGAACAAATAACGATCAGGAATACAAATCATGAAAAAATTATCTTTATTCATTCTAGCCTCATCTTTCATCTTTGGTGGCTCTCAGCAGCTATATGCAGCTCAGCAAGAGCATAACCACCAACACAGCGCAAATAGCGAGGAAAAAGCAATTGATGGGCTTAGCCTAAACCATGGAAAACGATGGGAAATGGATAAACATACGAGAATAATGTCAGTAAAAATGAATGATACGTTTTTTAATTCTGACCATTCAACTCTAGCTAGCTTAAACTTTTTAGGTATCAAGCTAGAAAAACAACTTAACGAGCTGATTGCTGGGTGTACAATGGACGGCGAAGCGCATAACCAGCTGCATTTATTTTTGACTGACTATATTCCAACCGTGCAGGATCTTGCCAAAGCAAAAAATTTGGATATGGCAAGAAGATCTGCAATTAAGCTAAAAGGCTATCTTGAAGGCTATAAAAAACATTTCAAATAAACTGGAACGGTGGCTACTTTAGGTTTAATTGAGTCAGAGAGTATTTTATTAATGTTATCGGCAGTTAGTTAGTAGTGCACTACTAACTAACTGCCTGTGAGAAAGAGTGTTCTAATGTCTGCTTATCGTACATTTGATAAATAAACTTCACAGTTAAATTGACGTCAATTGCTAACGTTTTGGGACAGTAAGGGACCCTAATTAGGAAAAACTGAATCTACAGGCTAAAGCGGTCATAAGTAGGGTTTCCATATATGGTCACTCGATACGAAAGTGTGCATTAATAAAACTCTATTTTAATAATTAATTTGTTCTTGATAGCATAAATAATTAGATGCAACGAGGGCTGTTGTGATCATACAGCGGACATTTACTTCATCCTTCTATGGCTGCATGGAGTATAATCCAGGTTCAATCTTTAATTGTCGAAAAATCTACGCTCACTTCAAATCCATCCTTTTGTCCAGTCGCTGGGGAGTTAAACGTCATAGTAGCACCTACGCCTGACACTATTGCATCGGCAATTGCTAATCCAAGTCCCATGCCTTGAACAGAAATATTTGACCGAACAAAACGTCGCCGTAATTGCAAGAGTGTCTCGGTTGGTATAACACTCGCGGCATTGACAATATTCAATATACCTTTGGAAGAAAAGCTGATCTCAACCGGTTGAGCGTAAACTCCATGTTTGATGGCATTATCTAATAAGTTTCGAATCAAAATAGCAAAAGCGTCTGGGTCTATGGCAGACATATATTCTCGGTTATTTGGCAGTGTAAGCGTAATTATTTTTGCAGGGTGTGACCGTTGTGAATCATCGACAATTAGTTGCAATAGGCTAATAAGGTTGTGTGGTTCAGCAGACAAAAGCCCTCCACCTTCAGCTTTAGCGAGTTGCATAAGTTTTTCTGATAAGCTCGATAAACCTCGTAAAGTAGTTTCAATTTTGCCCATGTCATCTTGAATAGAACCCGCAGAAACCTTTTGCTGTAAACGCTGTATTTGAGCTAAAGCTGTTGCAATAGGTGTTCGTAATTCATGGGCACTGTTCGCCGTGAATGACCTTTCTGATTCAAGTGCGCGTTGCAAGCGATCCAATAAACTATTAACCGATTCGGCGATAGGAATAATTTCAGTTGGCAGGCCCTCCACTTTGACTGTGGTAAGGTCACCACCGCCGCGGGATTCAATTTCATTTCTGTAAGCCAAAATATGACGCAAACTATACCGAACAAATACCCAGCTACCAATAAAACAAAGCGGGATAAGTAATATTAATGGCCACAATAGCGAGATAGCCATTTCAGTGATTGCTGCTCGCCTTTGCGTAAGAGGCTCTGCAATCTCTATGTGCAATGTATTTTGTACTGCTGATATGCCATAAAATCGATGTGTCGTTGACGAATTAAACCCTATAAGCAGCGTTTGATTAAAGATGGCAGGATCAGCATTATGAGACTGTAATAAAATCTGGCCTAGGTTATTACGAACAAGATAAACAAGGTGCTCATCATGCGCTTTAAATGACATTATTTGTTGCGCTTGTCCTGGATCTTCTCTGTTAATTATTTCAACAACGGCAAGTGGCATAATACGTTGAGCCGTTTCTGCCAGTGAGCTATCGAATAGTTCATTAAGTTTGTTTTTCGACACATACACAGCACCTGACAGTGCAAATATCCACAGTAAAGTCACAGCAAGAGTTAAGCCAATGCCTAGCGTTTTTTGAAGGCTTTGTGGTTTCTTTGTTTGTGTTAAAGTCATGTGCTGCCCGGTCCTGATAATCCCATGCGATAGCCCATACCGCGGACTGTTTCTAACTGATCTTTACCCAGTTTTTTACGCAAACGACTGATATAAACTTCAATGGTATTACTTTCTATTTCTGAGCCAAAAGCATACAAGTGATCCTCTAATTGTGATTTCGAGAGCAAGGTGCCTGGTCTTTGGATAAACGCTTCAAGCAATGCCCATTCCCGAGCAGTTAAATTGACCACAACACCATCGCGAGAAATGATATGTTTAGTCAGATCAATCTCCAATGTTCCTATGTAAACTTTTGGATTTGGATTGCCGGCATAACGTCTGGAAACGGCGGCTATGCGAGCGGATAGTTCAGATAGATCAAAGGGCTTTACAAGGTAGTCATCCGCGCCAGCATTTAATCCATTTATACGGTCAGAAATTTGATCTCTTGCCGTTAATATAATCACAGGTGTTGCTTCGCCTGCTTTACGAATTTTCTTTAATAAATCGATGCCACTGCCATCGGGCAGCATTAAATCAAGAAGCAGCAAATCATAATGGGTTGTACTGAGGCTGGCTTCGGCATTGGAAATACATTTTACCCAATCAACTGCATGACCTTCATCAGCAATTTGATCCTGTATCACTTCACCTAACCCTTCGGTATCTTCTACCAATAATATACGCATTTTTTACCTCAAGACCTTATCAGTACGTTGATAATAACCCAGGTTCCTGACAATAAGCTGAAAATATAATTTAATATCAATCACCTTATGCATTACCCCTCATAAATTAAACCTCATTTCTCGTTTTAAGCTTATTGTCAGGATCGAAGAGTACAGTGAGTATTCAATAAATACTCGTTCCATTTGAAGATGCATGATTCAGCGGGAATATCAATGAGGTTAAGATGAAACAACATAAACTAAGTATAACTCTCACGCTAATAACTGTTTGCATTTTCATTATCTGGGGGTGGAGCTTTACGATGAATACCGCAGCAATGTCTTCGTTACCGTGGGAAATTTATGATAATAGCCTGTATCTTAGTGGTTTTATGGCCATTGCTTTAATGTCTGTGACCATGATGTTGGCTACGCGCCCTGCTTGGTTAGAAACACCATTCAATGGTCTTGATAAAATATATCGCCTTCATAAATGGATGGGGATTTTAGCGGTAGTATTTGCAGCCCTGCATTGGCTGATAGAAATGGGCGATGACGTAATTAAGTCTCTCTTTGGACGAAGCGGGCGTGCTCCTGAACTAGATTTTTCAGGGTTTATTGAGATGATGAGAGACGCTGCTGAAGACGTTGGCGAGTGGGCTGTATATCTTGTTTTTGCCATGCTTGTGCTAACGCTTTGGAAACGCTTCCCTTACAACCTATGGCGCTATGTGCACCGTGTAATGCCGATACTTTATTTATTACTAGTTTTTCACTCTGTATTGTTAGCTCCACTGGTCTGGTGGCAGCAACCCGTAGGTTTGTTAATGGTGTTGTTGCTAACAGGGGGAAGCGTAGCCAGCATCGTCTCACTAAGGGGAACAATAGGACAGTCACGAAAAGCGCAGGGAGCCATCCATGCCATTTCAACGACGTCAGCGGGTATTATTGAAGTTGAGTGTCAGCTAGAGAATAAGTGGCAAGGGCATAGTGCAGGACAGTTTGCTTTCGTTACGTTTAATCAAACTGAAGGTGCTCATCCTTTTACCATAGCGAGTTCGGATCGCGGAGACGGCCAAGTTACTTTTCAGATTAAGGCGCTAGGCGATTATACCAAACGTTTAGATCATAAACTGAAAATTGGTCAATCAGTCACAGTAGAAGGTCCTTATGGTCGATTTAATTTCAAACCTAAAAACGCCACTACTGAACAAATATGGATCGCTGGCGGTATTGGTGTAACACCCTTTTTAGCAAGGCTTGAAGAGCTGAAAAATAAGTCAGAACAATCACCATTAGCTCAACTGCATTACTCCAGTAGTGATAGCGCAACAGATCCTTTTGTTAAGCGTTTACAAGAGGCTTGTATCGACTTACCCCTTATTCAACTGCACATACATGACAGCAGTGAAGGTAAAAAACTGACAACAGACCAACTGCTAACTCACTATTCAAAAAAAGCAATGATGGAGGTATGGTTTTGTGGGCCTACAGGCTGGGCCAGAATATTAGAAAATGAATTACGAGAAAAATTACAGGGTTCATTACTTTTTCATAGGGAAGCATTTGAACTGAGATAAAGCGAAAACTAAAACCTAACTTAAAACGATAACGGTATTGCTTTCAGCTTAATGTCAGGAACGCCGTTTATAATAATCGTAAATCAACAGGAGACTCACCATGAAAAATGCAATAAATAAAACAGAAGCAAAAATCACGAAAAATAAACTCGCTATGCTTTTAATAAGCTCTTTCTTTATCAGTGGCGCAGCATTGGCCGATGATGATGATTGCACTGATCCGGTATCAGAGTGGCAACCTCGAGAGCAACTGAGACAGATAATGGAAGATCAGGGTTGGAAGGTTAATCGTATCAAAGTGGATGATGGTTGTTACGAAGTTAAAGGGGTCGATCGAAAGGGAAACCGAATCAAAGCGACATTTTCACCCGCGTCATTGAAAATTAGAGAGCTTAAAATTAAGTTTGATATGTCAGGTGATGCCAGCGATTACTTAGATTTAGGTACACCGATGACGTCAATGCAATCAGAAAGTAATCCTTCACAAAATAAACAAAAAAACAAACCTAAAGTCACCATCGATTGAGTAAAAAGGAGAAAAGACAATGAAATATTTAACCATGACACTGTGCTTTTTTTGCTTCTTTGTAATGAGCAACCAGACTTCAGCACGCAAAATAACCCTTACCACCGAGCTACAAAACTACAGTGGTGACGGCGCTTATCTGGCTATTTATTTAACCAATGCAAAAGGTCAATATCAGGAAACACTGTGGATTGCGGGACAGAAGTCAAAATATTATAAACATTTGACTGGTTGGGCGCGTGGAAGTCGAATGCGCACCAGTGAATACGATGGGCTGACTGGCGCTAGCGTTACCCGCGGCAAGACATTAACGGTAACACTTGATCTGGCTGATAGTTATATTGACTCAGGTTTTCAGCTCAAAATAGATACCTCTGTTGAAGACCAACGTGACAATCGCAATGATGTTGTTGTGCCATTAACCACCGCAGGTGCCGGTAAACCTTCCGCTGGACGAGGCTACATAAAAGCCTTCACTTACGTACTATAAACGGGTTACTTAGGAGTTAGTATGTTACGTAAATTTCACTCTTGGTCTGGATTAATGGCAACGTTGTTGGTTGTGATGCTCTCTGTCACCGGAGCGGTTCTATCAATCAATCCCGTTATGGAATTTGCACAAGCCAAGGTAGCAGGCACGTCTTCAATTAGCGTAGCCGAGTTAGCGGGCAAGCTAGCTTCTAGCCACCCAGGTGCGGAGCAAATACAGCGTAGCCCCTCAGGCAGTATTATCGTCTATTACACCAAAGATGGACAAACTGGGGCTGATTTAATCAACCCAATAACCGGTGAAACTATCGGGGCTTATTCAAACTCACCCGTTATGGTTTGGGTGAAAAATTTGCATCGGTCTTACTTACTTGACACACCCGGACGTGTTGGCGCAGGCATTGCAACTTTTCTTATGCTGATATTAACCATTTCAGGTGCCATCATGCTGGCAAAACGCCTTGGTGGTTGGCGTCAAATTTTACGACCTATTCAAGGCACTTTTAGACAGCGTTTACACTGTCAGGTAGGTCGAGTAGCCGTTATTGCGTTGATGCTATCGGCCACAACCGGGCTGTATATGTCTGCAGTAACCTTTGAATTACTTCCTGATTATCAATCATCAGAACCCGCTTTTCCAGAAAACGTAAAAGGTGACTTTCCTGCATCAATAGATACGCTTACCGCCTTAAAATCGATCCCTTTGAGCGAACTTAGAGAAATAGTTTATCCCTATAAGGATGATCACAATGATGTTTATTCAATCACTACGCATCAAGGCAGCGGGTTTATCGACCAATCAACAGGACAATTACTGTCATTTCAAGCGTTCAACAACAAGCAAAAGTTGCATGAATTTATCTATATGCTTCATACGGGCGAAGGACTTTGGTGGCTAGGACTACTATTAGGTTTAGGTGCACTCACAGTGCCACTAATGTCGTGGACAGGCATTCAAATTTGGTGGCGTCGTAAACGCTCTACCGCGACAATCAATAACAATGCAGCCCCTAAGAGTGCTGATACCTTAATATTGGTTGGCAGCGAAGGAAATAGTACTTGGGGCTTTGCCAAAACCTTTCATGATGCACTTAACTTAGCTGGCCATCAGGTTCACACAATATCAATGAACAGCTTTGCGAATAATTCTGAGAGTCACTATCCGAATACGAAGCGGCTATTTATCCTGACTGCGACCTATGGTGATGGCGATACACCTGCTTCGGCCAGTCATTTCCTCACTCAGTTAGATAAAATGACCAAAATACCAGAGTTTCCCGTTGCAGTACTGGGCTTTGGCGATCGACAATTTCCTGATTTTTGTCAGTACGCAAAAGATGTCGAAGCGGCACTGACTGCCAAAGGTTGGTCACAATTACTGCCACTCGATACCATCAACAGGCAGTCGCCACAGGAGTTCTCCCGTTGGGGCAACACTGTGGGTAGGGTTATCAATACCAAGTTGTCGCTAGTTCACACTCCGAGTCATCCTCGCTGTACGACACTATCGCTCATCGAGCGAGTCGATTACGGCGTTGAAGTGCAAGCCCCAACTGCGGTATTACGTTTCAAACAACCTGATGTTAACGATAAAGGCCTACCCCATTTTGAGGCAGGTGACTTAGTAGGTGTTTTAGCGCCAGGCACTAAGGTGGCTCGATTTTACTCCCTCGCATCGGCATCGAAGGATGGCATGTTGGAGATCTGCATACGTCATCATTCCGGCGGGCTGTGTTCGAGTTTTCTCCATTCGTTATCGGTAGGCGACAGTATCGAGGCTTTTATTAGGCCCAATCCGAGTTTCCGACCCGCTTCAGGTAAAGCACCGATAGTGCTGATTGGCGCAGGTACGGGGATTGGACCCTTGGTCGGTTTTATCCGCAATAATAAATCACATCACCCCATACATCTCTATTGGGGAGGACGTAATCCACAGTCAGACTTCCTCTACGAACCTGAGCTCAAAACTTATCTTAAGGATAAGCGGCTGACAGAACTGAACGCCGTATTCTCCCGTACCAACGAGTGCTCTTATGTGCAAGAAAAAATCGGTGTTGATAGCTTAGAGTTACGCGAATTAATAGAGAAGGGAGCACAGATTTTGGTCTGTGGAGGACGAGACATGGCAAACAGCGTTATGGTGGCATTGAACGAAGTAATCGCACCTCTGGGCATGGACGTACTAACGCTCAAAGCCCAAGGACGCTATCGTGAAGATGTTTATTAGTTTGTTGACTGATTGAAGAGGGTTATATTTTTGTACTTTCTAAATTTATCCTTTGTAAGGCTTAAGTATTTATAGGGTGCACTGACATGGTGTTAGAAATATTTGGACGAGTATGGAAATGGGTCATTATTGGTGTAGGTCTAGGAGCTGCTCTACATGGCTTTGTACCAGAGGGTTGGATACAAGAAAACTTGGGTAATGATCAATGGTGGTCAGTTCCTTCTGCCGTGTTACTTGGAATACCTTTATATTCAAATGCTACAGGGGTAATTCCTGTGATGGAAAGTTTAATTAAACAAGGGCTCCCTATTGGTACAACACTCGCCTTTTGTATGAGTACTGTAGCTGCGAGTTTCCCTGAATTTATTTTGTTAAAGCAAGTGATGCAATGGCGATTATTGGCGGTGCTCTTTGTACTCCTACTCGTCGCATTTACATTAATTGGTTGGATTTTTAATTATTTAACCCCATTTATTTAAAGAAATAATTTAAGGACATTATGATGAAAGAAATAAAAGTACTAGGTACTGGTTGTGTTAAATGTAAAAAAACCGTTGAAGCTATTTCAAAAATAGCGAATGAATTAAATATAGACGTACAAGTAATTAAAGAAACAGAACCTGAGATAATTATGGGGTACGGTGTAATGAATACACCTGCGGTAATTGTTGATGAAATAAATGTGCATAGTGGTTCAATTCCACACAGAGAAGCAATTGAAGCCTGGTTAAGAGGTTAACTATGCAAGTTGTTTTGGCCATTAATTTATAGCTTCTAACTCACAATGGGGGCGAAAGCGAGTTAGGGTATACACTCTAATGTTAGCTGTTATTTAAGGTGTTGGGCATAGGTATGACCACAGCTAGAATTAATTTCTAACAAATATTTAGCAATTATATTTAAGTCAGTTTATAGCGAATTATTGTCATTTTCACATGGAAAAGTGAATGTAATTTACTGGCAAAGTTGCATATGATTTTAGATGTTTAATTAAATGTACTCATAATGTTAAAATCTATGGGTGGTCTTCAATTTAATTGGGTTAACTAATAGTTTATTTTGCTAGATAAACTCAACTTCATCTTGATGATTATGTGTGAGGGGGGTTGCTAGGGATAAATGAATGCTAAAGTTGACTCAACAAATAGCATAAGTAGATAGTGTGATACTTTATTGTTTGTTGTTTGCAGCTCCGCTACAAATTTAATTTTTAAAGTATGATACTTTAATAAACATACTTATCTTTTAACGTCCTATAATAGGGAGTCTTATAGACACAAAAGTATGATACTTTATTGTTAGTTTACATTTTTTGTCGCAGGACAATAAAGGGGCGAAGCGATCACCCCAAGGTTACAAACTTTATTGTTTTTCGACATTTTTTAAATTCTAAATAAGGTTGGAAAGTGGAAACTCTGATCGAGTTTCCACTTTTTTAAAATTTTATCCGAAGGTAGTTGTTAAAATTTACAAGCCAATAAAATACGCTACTAGTTTCTCAAGGCCTCTAATTTTTCAAACGCTTTTTGGGCTGTAATTTTTCCTTAATTAAAAGTGTATTGCTCCCAATCAGCAAGATCTTCTGCTAAGAAACTTTCTTCATAATGCTCGGCATTTACTTCACTTCCTATAGCAAAATAACAGTTAGCTAAACTAGCCAAAATCCATTTTCGAGCACTTCTTTCATAAATGTGTACTATGTCGCTTGACCAGAATATCTTTCTTAGTTTTTAAATATAAAAAAAGTAAAACTTGGGGGTGGAAAGTTTAAATCTCAATGAGGAAGATAAAAGAGTTATCGATGACTATTTGATGGTTGTGTGTTGCCAAGACAACTAAAAAGGATGAACTATGTTGCTTAAAATAATTTAAGTTATTAATAACTTTGTTTTTGGCGTCTTGTACCTCGGTTGGCGATAACTTTGCAACACCAACAAAATTTTAATTAGTAGGCTGGGTTATCTTGATCAAGACTTTCACACCACAGCTTTAAATCTAAATCCAATTATTGAAAAATTTATCAATGAACAGTCTTTAGTATTTATCTGATAATTAAAGTGTTTATCAATAATGTGTTTTTATTTGCCAATTTTTGTAACTTATAAGGTTTTTTTGACATCTAAAACTAAAGCATGAAAAACATGCATGCTGATTTTAAATTTAATAACATCTAATGTATCGGGGGTTAATATGTGTAGTACGCCAAGACCTAGAACTAAAGTGAAAGGTAAAGCGGGTAGTAGCGGCAGTATACTATCAACTATGAGTTCTGAGGCTAGAAGTAGCTTTACTGAGCGCGCTAATGCAGCTCAAGAGCGCCGTCATCAAATTTCTATCAAAACCCAGCAAAAAAAACAGCAATCTAACGCCTCTATAAAAAATGCTAAAAAAGTAGCACGTTCGGCTAAAAAGCAAAAAAATAGCTTTAGCTCTTGGTTGCTTAATGCGAGCCTAAAAGATGTTTTTATGATGTTATTCTTTAATAACTCAAAACATACTTAGTTTAATTTATATCGTTATGGTAATGATTTTATTATGAATAATCATGAAAAATCACTTTCAGATTTACGAATATCCTCTATAGCATCTAATAACTTATCGGGTGCTTTTCTGAAGGTACTTGGCCCCTTGCTTGATAGATTATTGGGCATAACAAAATTACGAAAGATATACCTATCTTGTCAATTATCGGGGTTGGACAAACAAAAATTTTCGATGCAGTTGCTAGCAGCATTAGGCGTTCAAATCTCTGGTGGTGAAAGTATTATAGCTAAAACTCCTCTTACTGGACGATGCATTGTGGTATGTAATCATCCTTACGGTATGATTGAGGGGGTTATTATTGCGCACTTACTTACTTCATTACGCTCAGATACTAAAATAATGGCCAATGTCGGTCTAAAAATGTTTAAAGAAATTGATGATTACTTTATTTTTGCCAACCCCTTAAAACCTCAAGTAGCAATAAATAACTCAGCAATTAAGCAGTGTTTTAGACATATCAAACATGAAGGATTATTAGTTATTTTTCCTGCAGGAAGAGTGTCTTTTTATCATTCCGATAAACAACGAATAACAGATGGTGATTGGAATCGGTTGGCCGTTAAAATTGCCACTAAAACAGCAACCCCCATTTTACCTGTGTTCATATCTGGCACTAATAGTAAGCTATTTCATCGAATGGGCCGAATTTATTATCGCTTTCGTTTATTAATGCTGGCGCGTGAAATGTTGAAATTACAGCAGCATCATATCAGCTTAAAAACAAACAATTTAATTCAACCTAAACAACTCAAACAATTTGGTGATATTGAAAAAATGAATGATTTTGTTCGACTGCAATGTTATTTAAATGATGAAAATTACTTTAGGCCCTGGCAAAAAAATGATGAAACAAGCTCATTTAGAGACATTATTCCACCGGCAAACAGTTCAGTAATCATAGCTGAGTTATCTCACTTACCAAGTAAGCAACACCTATTAGATTTTAAATCTTTTTCTGTGTATTACGGTTATCAGCATCAAATACCTGTTTGTGTGCAAGAAATTGCCCGTTTGCGAGAAATTACCTTTCGAAAACTAAATGAAGGTAGTGGTGAATCTTGTGATACTGATAAATTTGATGCGACTTATATGCACTTATTCATCTTCGATCATAAAGAGGAAGAAATTATTGGCGCGTATCGAATTGGTCAAACAGATTTATTGCAAAAAAATGGTGGTGTATCTCAACTCTATCTCTCACAAATGTTTCACTTTCAGGCTAAATTTATTAATCAACAACAGCCCTGTTTAGAAATGGGACGATCATTTATCGTAGAAGCGCACCAGAACAGTTTTCATGGCTTGCTATTATTATGGAAAGGCATAGGCGCTTTTGTTGGCCAAAATCCTCGATATAGAACCTTGTATGGTACGGTATCTCTAAGTAAATTATATGACCCACGTTCAGTGGCCTTGATGAATGAAGTTATGGTAACAACGGGCAGTGGCGTTAAGGCTAAAGCAAGGTTTGATGGGCAACTTCATCCTGAAGTAAAAGATTTTATTAACGCTGAGCCACTAGAACTGAGTCAATTATCAGCATTGGTCATGGGCATTGAACAAGACAACAAAGATATTCCAGTATTATTGAAGCAGTATCATAAATTGGGTGCTAAATTTCACTGTACGGGCATTGATTTAAACTTCAATCATACACCGGGTTTACTGCTCAGTGTTGATTTACCTAGCGCCCCTGATAAATTATTAACGCTTTATCTTGGCAATGATAAAAACAAGTACCTAAATTACGGCAAATAGGTTGGGGGCTATTAATAAAACCTATAATCTTAAGCTAATTATTATTGAATATCGTTATTTAGATGTACTTATAAACAAGTAAAAAACACTATCAAGAGTAACTGTTTTGTAAGAAACTTACCTTTCATCCGTCTAATTTAAAGTATTAGAGAGTTTAAGGAGTTAGAACCTCTTGATTGTAAACGATGGTAACTTTCTTTATATAATATTGCGCTCCATTATATAGCGCTGTAAAAAATGAGCTATAAAGGTGCGCGGTTAATGGTAATAAATGATTCAGAAAGGCAAAACTTTGCAACTATAAAAAATAAATTTGACGATGCAGAATTTATGAATAAAGTAAGGCGAGATATGCATAAGTTTGCGTCATTACAATTAAAAGATGAAGGGCTAGCAGAAGATGCTGTGCAAGAAGCTTTGATAGCAGCACACAAAAACAGAGCATCTTTTGGTCGAAAATCAGCTTTCAAAACATGGGTTTTCGCTATTCTAAAGAATAAAATCATCGATATATTACGCAAGCGAAAAAGAGAAATAAACATCAGTGAATTTTCTGATGACGACTCAGATGATATATCAGATACTTTATTTAATGAGCGTGGTTTTTGGCATTTAGAAGAACGACCTATTGGGTGGACAGCACCTATGGAGTCGGTGAAAGACGAACATTTCTGGAGAGTATTCGAAACATGTTTGGCAGGTTTACCTGAAAACTTGGCTCAACTTTTCATGATGCGAGAGTTCCTTGAACTTGAAAGTACTGAAATTTGTAGTACGTTGGATATTTCTACTAGCAATCTGCACGTTATGCTCTATCGAGCAAGAGTTCGCCTAAGAGAATGCTTAGAGAATAAATGGTTTAAACAGGAGTAGTAGCAATGATGAATTGCAAACAAGCAACACGACTTTTATCCGATGCCCAGGAGCGTAAGTTGACTTTGAAGGAAAAAACAACACTAACAATGCATACTGCTATGTGCTCAGCGTGCCGTAATTTTGGCAAACAGATGGAGAGTATTCGACATATTAGTCTCGATTATGTCCGAGGTAATAACAGTAAAGATGAAAATGAGTTCGATGAATAGGGTTTTATACCAATGCTACTAAGTTTGTTCCCGTTCAGTGAAGTTGAAAAGGTTTAGCGGCAAGGCATTGATTGAAGGTAATGGTTATTCTCGACAACTGCTCCTGCGTTGTTCTAATGACTCACATCCTTGTGATAACCTTGTCGACATCAATAACGTGGCCTGTAAGGCTTTTAAAATCAACCTTGGGGAGCTTACCAGCGATTCGATAACCGCCGTTGATTTCCTTCATATAGAACTATATTCACAAAATGATCATTGTTCTCAAAGCGCTGAGTGGGAACAAATCTAATAGACTTGCTATTAGTTCCTATCTAACCGTTATAAATTTAATTATTCTGCTGGTTGCAATTAACAACAAGTAGCTTAATTTTACTTTTTGAGGGGGAGTCAAATTTTGGTTAGTGCGCCGTGATTTTTTACATGTTGGGCAACCAGTCGCAAAGATGTCAATTGAATAGTCGCCACCATTTTTCTGATGTTAGTGCAATAACGCTTCAGTGAAGGGAGGCTATTGCGCACGAGCTGAATGCTCATTAACGCCAGTAAACAAGCTGCAATTTTTTATGAAAACTCTCTTAAGTTAGTTGCTTATGGTCTTATAAAATAACCTGTTGTTGAGACAGCTCTTTCACTATCGACTGACAAAAACCTTTAAATTTCTCATCACATGGACGATTAAATGCTGTTGCTAAGTTCTCATAGAGTGTTGCTTGAGATAAAGGTTTCGCGGCTAGCATTTGTAACAGCAAGATAGTGGCCGAATTTGTTTCAATAAACCTTGTTTCATTATCTATATCTCGGTAAACAATTAAACAAGTTTCTTGTGGTGATTCTGGCTGAAATGCTTTACAAATTTGATGAACGGGCCACTGATAAATTAACGGCAATAATGGCTGATTAAGGGTGATTTCCCCTGCTTGCGGAGCTATTGGTTGTGTGTCTGCAGTGTCAATGTATAGTTCGACCCATTCATAATGGGCCAGCTCAAAAAACCAAGCAGGTAAATCATCCAAAGTGGAGCTTTGCTGAAGGTACTGTAAAAACTCTTCAGGTATATCCTTGAAAAAGGGTGATCTTGCACGCCAATCTTTAAAAAAGGCACGGCTAATGGTTGTCCATACCGCTGAAGTTGTTAAACTTTTTGATACTGGGAAGCAGGTGTTGATAAAACCACTAACATTATTAAACAACAGTTCTTCGTACACCCTAGCTCGTCGAGCATTAATACCAAAAGGTAAAGCTTCTGTACTGGGAAAACGTAAATATTTTCCAAGCGATAATTGGAATGCTCTAAGCTCGTTTGGCACTGTCATAGATGATCCCGTTACGTTTGGTTAATGCTTGATGTTGTAGCTGCTTAATAATTTCTATTTCATTCATTAAGTCATTCATACCTGGATAATTAAAGTCACGCTCTAAGCAGGTAGGTGTCTTCACATCAGAAATTAATGAATAACTGTGGCTAAGGAGTTGCCAAACTGGGTCTATTACTTTAGCACCATGACTATCAATAATAAGCCCGTCAGACTCAGTAAAGTGACCTGCAACATGAATATAACCGACTTTTTGTAGCGGCAAAGCTTCAAGATAGTGATAAGGGTTGAAGTCGAAATTTTGGCTATTCACATAAATATTATTAACATCTAAATGTAAAAAGCAGCCAGAGCGCTTTACAATTTCACAAATAAATTCTTCTTCAGACATTTCCCCATTTGGCGGGCTTATATAGTAGGAAGCGTTCTCTATACCAATTTGCATACCTAATAATTCTTGGCTTTGCTGTATACGGCTTACAACCCACTGAATAGCCTGTTCCGTAAAGGGAATTGGCAGTAAATCATACAAATGTCCGTCATCAGTACACCAAGACAAGTGCTCAGTATAAAATGCAATATTGTGTTTATTGATAAATTGTTTGATTTGGCCTAACAAGTCTATATCGAGTGGCTCAGTGCCGCCTAGAGACAAAGACAGACCATGACAAATAAACGGATATCGCTCAGTAAATGAACGTAGATCTTTTTGATATTGGCCACCTATGTTCAACCAGTTCTCAGGTGCTAGCTCAAAAAAGTCAACATCAGGTGTATCTAATTGCTTTAGATCACTTAACATTTCTCTGCGAAAGCTCAAACCTGCACCTTGAAGTTTTTTCATAAGTCGACCTTATTAATGTTTTAAAAAATGTCTAGAGAGAATAAATGTACCTCTCTAGACCTAAATCAAGTTTGTTATCACTTAGCTAACACGCTTACTTTCACCGCACTTACCTTCACCACATTTACCTTCTTTGGTTTTTTTACTTTCGGTACTGCGCTTACTCTCGCCGCACTTACCTTCACCGCACTTACCTTCTTTAGCTTTTTTACTTTCGGCATTACCTTTACTTTCGCCGCACTTACCTTCACCACATTTACCTTCTTGAGCCTTGGTATCTACTTGGGCAAGTTGGTAGCCTGAGTCAAGTGCATTAGCTGAAAATGGATTGTCGTAGGCCATTGCAGAGCCAGAAGTCAATGCGATAGATGAACTTAATACCAAACTAGTGATTAATGAAGTTTTCATAAATATATACCTTAAATAGATTTTATACTGTTAATTAAATGGCGGTGTTCACTTAAACAGCGCGTTCATCTTAGTAGTCGTAGTAGACACGCTAGTTCTTACACTTTTTTTTATTTATTTTTTTATTAACCATTTTGAATAAGATTAATTATGACTTTGTAAGAGTTATAGGTGACAGCCTCTAAGCTCTGAGTGGGAACAAACTTAATAGACTTGGTATAAGGTTATTTGAAAGGTAAGAATAGTCACTTTTACCATCAGACTAATGTTAGCTAATCTGTTTTAATATTATAGTGTTAATGGCTATAGTGCCTAAAGTAACTGCCTGTATAGATAAAAAATAATAGTTATGAAAATAAATATAAAAATAGGTAATAATTCTCTGAATAGACGTGCCAATGTTTTTAATATAGGCACTGAATCAATAGTATTATTTAGCATGGCGATATTATCGCCATAAATGTAATTTGGAATGAATAAGCGCTTAATTGATGTGAGTTCTCTTTCTCTCGTGGCCATTTGGTTATCGGTTAAGTCATTAAAAATAAGATTAATATTTTTGGTGTTATGTTCCAATGTCATTAATTGATGAAACCAATTTCGAGGAATGTAAATTAGATCTCCCTGCTCCATAATGAGTGAAATGGCTTGCTTCTTCTTCTTTCTTTGAAAAGGTAAGGCAATGTTATAAAAAGGCCAGCACTTTAATGGCGCATCAGGGGGAAGGAGTAACCACTGCTTAGAGCCACTTAAACATATATTTAATAAATCAGTACTCCTTTGATCGTAGTGAAAATAGGATATATTGCCTTTATTATGATGCCACAAACGCATTTTTTCTCTAAATTGAGTATTTGGGTTATCTAATAAACACTTAATAATAGGGAGATTAAATACATAGTTACGAATGGTACTGTCGTCAAAGTAAGTATAAAGAAACGGCGCTGCACCACGTGAGTACAAAGGTTTTATCTTGTCTTTTTTGTCAGTAACTATTTTGTTTAAGGTATTGGGCTTGAAGGCACTTTTAATTAATATTGGTTTTTTAGACTGAATAAAATCACGATAAAAATTGCGGTATTCAATTTCCTGACTATTAATGATCATGATGCTAATTCAGTTTACTTGTTCTTACAATATGAGGATTGTTTTTAAGCGGCGCTTGATAATCATTTAATAATGTCAGCGTCAAACCTTGTTGATTGACCGCAAGCCAAGTATTTTCACCCTGAGGATTTACTGGATAAATAGCGCTTCTAGCTTGATTAAACTTAGGTGAAATAGCGGGTAACCGTGAGCGCTGTTCATCACGATTGAAAAATAACTCATAGCCAATATCAGTAAGTAAATAACTTAAGGTATACATTAAGCTATCAACAACCTTTTTGTTTGATGTTGGTTCGATTACTTGATTGTCTGAGAAAGGTAGCGGTAGCAGGGGCTAAGCCAAATGACTGAGGTTGTGAGTTTTGTTGTGCAAAAGAAATTTGAGCTATCATGGCGTAATGATGTACCGCATGACTGCTAGCAAAAACCAGTTCTCTGGCAACAGAAGTCTGCACGTGTTGAATGTTTTGCTTACTGATAGACACCTCTGTGGCGAGCGTGATTAATGTATTAAGTTTATCTTCTGTAAGCTGCTCAATCCACTCAGTTATTTCATTTAATTTGCCAATGGCTAGTCTTGGTAATAACTCAAACTGGCTGCCACGACTTCTAACATTATAGTCAATCAGTTCCTTGTTTAGACCTGAAATAATGGCTTGATAATGATCAATTATATGTCTCATGTGAGAGCCTGTTGAACTGATGAAATTCGGTGATATGATAGCGGTATAATCTGCTTTTGATACCGACTCAAGATATGAAATACCTTGTTCAATTATTTTCAACTGACTTGCAATCATTTTATTTTACTTCCGACTTTTTTAGCATAAAACTACTTTTTAGTGCGACTTTTCAAAATCACTTCAATCAATTCTTCAGGTATCTTTTCAATTGGATCTTGCTTTATAAAAGCTGATTGAGACATGCGAATGGCATTTTTATAACTTTTAACATAAGCCTGACATTCAGGGCACATACTCAAATGTAGTTTAAACTTAATTTTTTCAACATAGGTTAATTTGCCTTCATGAAAGTCATATATGAAGCTATCAACTTCTTTACAAGTTAACATGCCTGGCACATATTTAGTCATCAACCGTCTAATCATCAGCACTTTAATTCACCTTCCAATTATTTTCTGAGTTTGCTTTGTCATGTTGCTCTAAAATTGCTTTTAGCAGCAATCTGGCCCGGTGTAACTGTGTTTTTACTGACACTTCAGATATAGACAATATTTTTGCTGTTTCTTTGGTATTCATTTCTTGGATGTCTCTAAGCAGTAAAACGTTACAATATTTTTCTGGGAGTTGATAAATAATTTCATTTAGCGATAGTTTTGTTTCATTTTTTTCAAATACAGTTTCAATATTATTCGCTAAACTGCAGCCTAACTCATTGTTGTTACTATCACTAAATGCTGTTCGCTCTCCATACTCGTTATAATGTTGGGTAAAATCCTCAAATGATGTGGTGTTTTGTCTTTTTCGCCGTCTGATCATCATTAATGCCTCGTTGACAGTAATGCGATGTAGCCATGTAGCTAAACTAGAATCCTTCTTAAAAGATGGAATATTCTTAAATACTTGAATAAAGGCTTTTTGTAAACATTCTTGCGCGTCATCATTGGTGCCAAAAAATCGTCGGGCAACGGCATACATTTTCGAGCTGTATTGGCGCACCAATGTTTCATAGGCCAAATTGTCATTTTTCAATAGCCCCTCAATAAGTTTTTTTTCACTATCTAGAGCTACATTGGCAGAAGTTTGTTTTTTCAAAAAAGTTGTAACCTTTTTAATTGAGTGGCATCAAATAACTAAATTAACGAATATTCATCTAAAAATCACTATTTAATAATTTCCAATGTTAAGTAGTTTTTTACAAGGAGTAGACATTGAAATCACTACTAATAAAAACTCATAGTTTATTAAACAAAACCCGAAAAATTGATTTCTTAGCCCCGCTGATGCTGAGAATGTACTTGGTTCCTGTATTTTGGATGGCAGGCACTAAAAAAATTGAAGGCTTTGAAGGAATTGTTGCATGGTTTGGCAATACTGAATGGGGTTTAGGGCTGCCTTTTCCTTTTCTTATGGCCATTTTAGCTACCGCGACTGAATTTTTTGGTGCGATAGCGCTTTTCTTTGGTTTTGCGGTAAGGTGGTTTTCAATTCCACTGATGTTCACTATGGTTGTTGCCGCAGGAACGGTTCACTGGGACAACGGCTGGCAAGCGATTACCGACCCAAGTGCCCCCTTTGCTAATGAACGAGTAATCGAGGCCTCAAACAAATTGGCGATTGTTAAAGAGGTACTGCAAGAGCACACCAATTACGACTATATTACTTCTTCAGGCAGTGTGGTAATGCTAAATAACGGTATCGAGTTTTCGGTTACTTATTTTATTATGTTATTAGCTTTATTGTTTATTGGCGCTGGACGTTATGTCAGTGTTGATTATTGGGTTGAACGTGCCTTATATAAAGAGCAAAAAGCACTGGCATCCAAAGCATAAACATTGATGTATATTGCTCATGATATGAAAATTAAAAATATTATTCTACCTGCAATCGACGGGACAATATTTGATATGCATAGCATAGCAGGGAAACCTTTTATGCTATCGTTCTTTCGCTTTGCGAGTTGCCCTTTTTGTAATATGAGAATGCATGAACTGGTCAAACGATATGGTGAGTTAGGGGATGATTTTACTATTGTCGCCCTTTTTGATTCACCTATCGATAACTTGACACTACATGCGGAAGGACATAATGCGCCATTTCCTATTTTAGCTGATGAAGATAATTGGTATTACAAGCAATATGGTATTAAGCATTCAGTTCTAGGCGTTATTAAAGGAATGCTTTTTAGAATGCCAACACTGATACAAGGGATGGCAAAGGGTTATATACCCACCACTATTAAAGGCAGCATGACAACAATGCCAGCAGATTTTCTAGTTACTTCAAATGGTATGGTACATCAAGCGTACTATGGAAAAGATGAGGGTGATCATTTGCCTTTTGATCGTATAAAAGAATTTTCACATCAACAATCATTTGAGTAAGCCGAGTTTGCAAAATGCAAAAAGCCAATTTATTAAATCAATTTCAACGAAATGCTGTGGCGATAATAAGCCTTGTGGTGGCATTAACAGGGCTCGGTTATAACACATGGCGTAATGAGCAAACGGAAGGTAATAGAAACCAACGCTTTGCTTCATTTATGGTGTTATCAAAGCTTAATGAATTACAAGAATTAGTCTTTTACCGCAGATACGACCCCATGCTGGAAACTCAAGGTGACTCAATAAAGGGCTGGGCCTATGTGTTAACTATTCATGATCTAGCACAAGTGTTACCAGCACCATTACCTGATAATGCCGATAAACTCAGTGTAACCTGGGAGCTTAATTGGGAGCAGATTGAAAATGATCAGAAAAGTGCTGATGCTATATTAGCTGAACTTGATGAAATGAGAGATAAGACTATATTGCTCTTAAATACACTTAAATAATTCTTGCTGTTAATCAGGCGAAATTTATGGTGTTAGCGTGTCATGATATAAAAAACGCTTTAACTTAAGGTGACTTCATGCTGAATTATCAGACTAATTACTGCTCAAGTTTAGCCTCAATACTACTATAGGTCGAAACTAAATAAGGGACTAAATAAGTCAACATTATTTTTAATCTATGGTGCAGTTCAATTTCTCCAGAAAAAAATAATATCACCATGATTAATTAACATCAGTAGTGTTCCAACGATCGTTGCTACTTTTATACCAATTCTATTAAGTTTCTTCCCAGTCATTGAAGTTTAAAAGGTTTAGCGGCACAGGTTCACAGTGCCAGATTGAACCAAAGTACCTACACTCATGTAGGCAAGGTATTGATTTTGATAATGGTTATTCTCGACAACTGCTCCTGCGTTGTTCTAATGACTCACATCCCTGTGAGAACATTGTCAAAATCAATAACGCGGCCTGTAAGCCTTTTAAAATCAACCTTGGGGAGCTTGCTAGCGATTCGATAACCGCCGATAATTTCTTTCATATAGAATAACTATATTCAAAAAAATGATCGTTGTTCTCAAACCGCTGGTAAGCGCTGAGAGAGAACGAACTTAATAGGTTTGGTATTATCGAGCGCTTTAAGGTATTTCTTTTAATCGCCAAAGAAAATCAATGTATTATCTTGTTCACGTCGATAAAGCCTTAATTAATATTTTCTATGGCTGCGTTTGCCATGAAAGCAATGAGTCTATCTTGCTCCAACGGCTTGCTATACCAGTAACCTTGGATCTCATCACAGTGAATGCTTTTTAAAAAATCAACATGAGCTAATTCTTCTACGCCTTCAGCAATTATGGTTAAGTTAAGATTTTTCCCCAAGGCGACAATGGTACTAATGATTGCTTTATCTTCATCATTAGTGTGGCAGTTTTTAACAAACGATTGATCTATTTTGAGTTTATCTATGGGAAAACGTTTTAGGTAAGATAATGATGAATAACCTGTTCCAAAATCATCAATAGAGAGTTGTATGCCATTTTTCTTCAGTTGATTAAGTACACATAAGGTCATCTCTTCGTTATGCATAAATACACCCTCAGTGATCTCAAGCTCTAAGTTTTTTGCATTTAGTTTTGTATCTTTTAATGTCTGAAGAACTAATTTTAAAAAATCAGGATGCGAAAATTGTCGTGGGGATACATTTACCGCGACCACTATGTCTGCATGACCTAAACTCACTAACTCTTTAGTAAACCGACACGCCTGCTCAAGAATCCATTGGCCAATAGGAACGATCAAACCAGATTGTTCTGCTAAAGGTATAAATTCGGCTGGCGATATTATGCTACCTTCGCGCTTCCATCTAACGAGGGTTTCTATGCCTGTTATTTCTTGTTGGGCTAAATTTAACTGCGGTTGAAAAACTAGAAATAACTCATTTTTTACAACCGCATTTCTCAAATCATCGATCATGTTGGTATTTCGGAAAATTTCATACTCAACTTCAGTGCAAAATAATGAAAAATATTCATGCTGATTAGCGTGGGCAACAGATAATGCTGAAAATGCATTTTTGATTAAACGGTTTTTGTCTTCTCCATGAGTTGGGTATAAACAAAAACCAAAGTCTAATTCAATAAAGAACTCACCATATAGTGTAATTAGTGGTTTTTCAGCAATATAAATAATTTTTTTAGCGATTAATTGCAAAGAGAGTTCATCATTTTTCCCCCGGTAAATTAAAGCAAACTGATTTTCATTAAGGTGATATAAAAGTAGTTCATCAGGGAGGGTTGTTTTTAGATGATCACAGAACTTATCAACTAAAACATTACTGACCTCAACACCGTATGCAGTTACTAGCTTATTAAAATTTCTAATTGAAAAAACACCTAGAGAAAATTCTTTTTGGCGTGTTATTTCTGATACTAAATCATCATTGAGCTTGTATTGGTTGGGGAGATTGGTTACTTGATGATAAAAAGCTAATCTTCTAACTTTTTCTTCCGCTATTTTTCGTTCAGTGATATCAATTATATGGATATCATAAGCGTCGATATCGGGTAAATAATTAATATTGTACTGCAATACATATTTTTTTATCGTTTGCTCAACAGATATAGACTGCAGTTTTCTTTTATTTATTTTCTGGCAAAGCGTAGAATAATTTTGAGGTAGCAATTTATTTATTTCTTTATTGGTGTAATCTAGTTGAAGTAATAATGCTTCACATGCAGGGTTAGAAAAAACTATATTTCCTTTGTTGTTAATGCTCAAAATGGGGTTGGGATTGCGATGAGGAAATAATGCTAAACGATTCATTTTGGCATTATTTACAATAGATTGTCTAATATACCAGGCAATAAGAGCACCAAGAAGAATTATACTGAAACTATAAAGAGCCACCACAGTATGACTCTTTGCCACTTGTTGATGTGTGGCGTTTTTTGCGTTTATGACGTTCTGCTGAGTTGACATTTTTATCGCTGCTAATACTGGCGTCATCTCACGTCTGGTAGCGGATATTTCGGCTAATATTATTCTTAATTCGTCCCAGTAATCATTTTCATTATACCGGTTTCTGTTTTGTATTGTGGAGTGAAAGTTCTCGAATAGCGCGGTTATTTGTTTTTGGCTTTTAAAGAGTAATGTACTTTCATTTGCGAATGCTCCTTGTTGCGTAATAAGTAAGTACTGTGCTGCAAGGGTCTGATTGAATTCATTTTGCTTTGCTAAAAATAATGAATTATTTTGTGTGACAAAATATTCATAAATATTTCGTTCTTGAGCCATTAATATTTCAATGATTTGGCCAGTACTATTTAAAATAGGAATATAGTTGTTCACCAGTTCAAAAGTGTTTTTTTCCACTTTTGTTGACGACTTATAAACAATATAAGAAAGCGATAGCCCTAATATAAGCGCTAGACCAGAAAATAGTGTTGCTCGAAACAAATAGGGTTTTAAAAATCCATTCATTTAAAATACTTAATTTTTATTCCATAAATTATAGATAGGTTTTTTCAGTAATTTATTTCCACTTTTACTGAAAAGCTTCAATTTTATTCAGCTAATACCAAGTCTATTAAGTATTTTCTTATATATAAATTCTCTGGTTTGATTAAAGCTTAAAGTTGCATTTGTCGTGTTTACAGCTCAACACTCAAATGAAGTACCGTTAAATGATTTAAAAACTCTTGCTTTAACTACTTAACCTGAGTCTGGGGTAAGCTAAGTCCGTCAATGCGACGATTTCTGCGTGTATCAGCGTTAAATTTGCTACTAATAGCTCGCTATTAGGTACACAAGTCAGCCTTGATTCACGCAAAACTTATCACATTGATAATAAACTATGCGCCAAATTTTATAAAAATTGACTAAAGTGATTGTAAACATTGTATTATACTAATTTCTTCGCACATCCATTATCCCGAACTCAGGTTACTTAGGGTGATGCTTCTTTATTTCGTTCTAGATGAGTTAATTACTCGCTGATACTGCAAGTTATACACGCTTAGCCTGTAAATATTTCACTTTGTGCTATATACCAGTAATCATATAATAAGTGCTTTTTAAATTAATATTGTTTATTATCAATGATTTAATTTTGTTTTGTTTGTTGGCATGAATTACGCTTTAAGTTAACTGTAGTTTTATACTTAATGAACTGAGGAGAATGTTATGTTGAATTGGGCACTCACTTTTTTAGTTGTTGCTATTATTGCCGCAATCTTCGGCTTTGGTGGTATCGCTGGTGCAGCAGCAGGTATTGCGAAAATTATTTTTTTCATCTTCGTTGTATTGTTGGTTATCTCATTAATCGCCAATGCAGTTCGTGGTAAATCACCCAAAATTTAGGAAGAAATTTATGACTTTTATAAAAAAAATATCAAGCTTACTTATTATCTCTGTTGCAGTATTTGGCTTAGCCGCTTGTAGTGATGATAAAGCTGAAACGACAGGTGAAAAAGTAGATGAAATGGTGCATGATGCAGGTGAAGCTGCTGAAAATGCCGGTGATAACGTCGGCGATATGGTTGACGATGCCGGTAATGCGCTTGAAGAAGCTGGCGAAAAAGCCAGTGATATGGCAACAGATGCTGGTAATGCACTTGAAGATGCTTGTGAAAAAGCAAAAGAGAAAGTTAACGCTGAAGATAAAGATTGTTAATCGGCAGCAACTAAGTTTCAAAAGGCCTGAATAGGCCTTTTTTATTGCCTAGAAAATAGCAATGTGCCGATAAGCTCTGAGTGGGAACAAATTTAATAGACTTGGTATAATATCGTCTACGGCCTATTCATTGTTAATATGGTGTTATCAAATATTCAGCTAACAGCTACACTATATATGCCTAATAGTGAATTTAAATGATTCCTAAAATGTATTACAACATTGTAGCTAAAATTTGATTAGTGATGCTGGTGATTGTGGCGCAATGACTTTTTTATATCTAAAGCAAGGGATCGGCAATGAATAACAAACTCGCTCCACTCATTGAAAAAACGCAGTCCAGTTTTTGGTTTGTACCAAGTTTAATGATTATACTTTCTTTTTTATTGGCTGCTATAACACTCTACATCGATACTACGCATAGCCAAGCGAATAAAGGTGCTATCAGCTTCTTGTATGCAACAGATGTCAATGCTGTGCGCTCGTTGTTAGGTACAATCGCTGCGGCAATGATCACAGTAACCAGTATTGCCTTTTCCATTACTATTGTGGTTTTAACGCTGGCTTCTTCACAATTTGGCCCGCGTTTAATGCGAAATTTTATGATGGATAAAGGTACCCAGATAGTACTAGGTACCTTTATTGCTACTTTTTTATTTTGTATCGTAATATTTTGTGCGCTCAGTTTTAAGGCTCCCTATGCTTTTGAGCCTGGTATAACCATAGCGGTTGCTATTGTGATGACCTGTTTTAGTGTCTGTATATTAGTTTACTTTATTCACCATGTTGCAATGTCAATTCAGGCTGATGTAGTGATTGATGATGTTTATTGTGAATTACAGCAGAATATAGCAAAGCTTTTTCCCAGTGCGACAAATGAAAATGTTGTTAATTCAAAAGTTTCACTTGAGCAAAAAAAATGTCATTTGGCTAAGTTTGAGGTGATAGCTCCATTTAGTGGTTACCTGCAACTCATTGATAAAGATAGTTTAATTGATTTGGCGTCACAGTCACATTGTGTTATACAGCTGCACTTTTCAGCAGGTGACTTTATTGTGGAAAAAACAATAATTGCCACTGTTCATAGCAGCAATAAAACAGATCTGGATATCAGCGAAAATATTATAGCGCATACAATTTATGGCTCGTGTAGAACGCCAGTTCAGGACCCTGAGTTTGCTGTACATCAACTGGTAGAAATTGCATTAAGAGCCTTATCTCCAGGCATTAATGATCCATATACCGCGATTACCTGCATAGACAAACTGTCTGCAGTACTTTGTGGTTTAACAGATAAAACTTTTCCTCAGAAAAATATTCTAGCCAATGGCGTCCTTCGTTTAGTCTGTAAAGAGCTAACGTTTACTGATATTGCGAAAGCGGCTTTTGATCAAATCAGGCAACAATGTGAAAGCAACCTTGCGGTTACCATAAAAATGCTGGACTCTTTGCAAGTACTGGCAACGCAAGTAAAGTCAGATGAGCAGCGTAGCTTCGTTTTAACTCAAACAGAGATGATTAAGCAGCAACAAGCAAAACAGTCTTTGAGTGCTCATGACCGAGGTGAACTATTACTTAGAATCGAAAAAATATCCCTCCCACAGGCTAAAAATAATTTACGCTAGCTGTACAAAATGTGCTGGCAAAGCACTGTGAAAATTTTACATAATACTTTGTAATTATCACTAAGTTGAAAAACAAAGACTATGCTATTTTTATTTTTATTGTTATTAATCAATATTATAGATTTTGGCATTATTATCGCATTAAGTAATGTGACCTAATTACAAGGAGATTAATATGAAGCATTCAATTTGTTCTTTATTCGTAGTAGCAGCATTAAGTAGTGTCTCGGTATCAGCTTTAGCTGATAACACATGGAAGGATAGTGCTAAAGACGCATGGATTGATGGTAAAGCAGAAACAACGCTATTACTGAATGGTAACCTTGATTCGTTTGATATCAATACCGATGTTAAAAATGGCAAAGTGACACTCACTGGTAAAGTTGAAAGTGATGTTGATAAAGCGCTTGCGGCAGAATTAATTGCAAACTTAGAAGGCGTTGAAAGCGTTGAAAATAAACTGACTGTGTTGAATAACGACACTATTTCAGACAAAGATATAATGCAGACGCTGAAAGATACCAAAGTCGAAACAGTAGTAAAAACGCGCTTACTTTTTGAATCTGAGGTCCGTGGCACAGACATTGAAGTAGAAGTTGACCGCGGGATAGTAACGCTCACTGGTACTGTTAAATCTAAAGAAGCTAAAGACTTGGCTGGCGCTATCGCTAAAGGTGCAACAGACGTCACTAAAGTGGTTAATGAACTGAAAATATTACCGAGTTAATTATATTAATCCCAACGCGGAATGAAAAATCGCTCAATAAGTTAATTTGAGCCAGATCAGCGCTGACCTTGCTAATAATAGCCAGTGATTAAGCTCCTCTTCTTCTAGAGGAGCTTTTTTATTGTAGCGAAAATAAAGCTCATAATAATTAGTAGTGATATGTAGTGTGCTATACGTTGTTTAAACGGACAAAAAATGTTCGTGTCTCACATATTTCAACCTGTCAATATGTGCCGATAACGTGAAGTTGTTGCTGTAAATATCTCCCAAAAAGATGTTTTCGAGTCTTTTTCATATTGGATAAGTTGCTTTTTAAGCTTGAATGCCATTTTTGTCTGTGATCTAATTAATTTAAATAGCACAATAAATAGCAGACACCCACTCAAACGGTTATTCAGTTTGATGACAGCTAAGCTTAGTCACAGCTGCTTTGATGTCAGATTAAATATTAGCTTGCTTATAACAGTAAGCTAGCGCCAGTTTTGTCTGGCGCTCAAAGGTTTTCGCTCACTAATTATTATCCCTCAGCGGCGTCTTGAATGACTTCTCCCGCACTTTCTATATCTTTTCCTGCGCCTTCTATTGTGGCGCAAGCACCTAAGGCACTACTCAGTAATAATACAGTTAGTACTGATTTTATCTTGCTATAGTATGTTTTATATTTCATTTTTTGTTCCTCTTGGTTTATGAGCTTAACTATCACGAATAATATTCGTTTTTTTTCAGTATCAGTATGGCGTAACTAGGCTTTTTTGCCTTCGACATTTTTTTCGTCCGGAGTGTTTGATTCAGTATCCTCCGTGCCTTTTTTTTGTCTTTCAATATTGGCTTTTTTCTGCCACATGGTATTAAGTTTCTCTCCACCTTTAGCGCCAAAGTCGAGAGTTCTAATTGGAAAGGGTATTAATATATTTGCTTGTTCTAGTGCGGTTTTTATTGTTGCTAGCGCGGTGTGCCTAGCTTGCATAAATCCGGTTTCACCTGGGTAATCTATCCATAACCAAACCAATAAGTTGACACTGCTGTCACCAAAGCTTTCGCCATATACGGCAGTTTCTTCTTTTTTGATAATAAAATCACAGTCATTTAATGCCTCTACAATAACCTTGGCTGCCACTTCAGGATCATCTGCATAAGAAATGCCGACTGGTATTTCGATACGCCTAATGCCATTAGTTGTGTAGTTTGTCAGGATATTTCTAAACAGAATTTTATTGGGAATTATTTTGAGTTGTCCAAAAAAAGTTTCAACGAGGGTATTACGTAAATTAATGGTTTTTACCGTACCAAAGACTTTGTCTGCTTCAATAATATCGCCGATTTGAAAGGGTTTTCTGATGCCCATCGCAATACCGGCAATGAGGTTTTCGGTCATATCTTGGAAGGCAAAGCCGATTGCTAAGCCGATAATACCGGCACCAGCCAGTAGCGAGGTTACGGTACCTTTTAAGCCAATAAAATCTAATGCGACAAACATGCCTGTCAGTAATACACATACTTTGATTATTGACGATAATAAGTCTGCTATTTGTCGAGAATCTAAAGTTTTTCGTAATACATTTTGAGTTACCTGACCAACAATTCTAGCGATGATAGCAAATACAATCGCGATCAAAATGGCTACGACGATATTAGGCAAATGTTTAACGCCAGTTTCTAACCAGAGTTGCAGTTTTTCGTTAATAAGTTGCCAAAATTTTTCTAGTTCAATCAGTTCCATTTTTGTCCTTACTTTCTGGTTATTGGCTTTTTAGTCAATTTTATGGCTCCTAGATATTGCCATTAAACTGCTTGCAAATTATTGATAGTAAAGTTGTTAAGTTGCCAAGCACTATGGTTAGCTGGCAAGAATACTTAATGATTTAGGTATAATCTCAATATGTAAGTCGTCGGCATGAAACACTTCACCGTCAATAACATATTCAATTTCATGGTCGGCAGTTATCGCAATTTTCTTTGCGCTTATATGCTCACTCTGTAAAGGGTTAACTTGCTCAGATAAACCTGAAAGCGCTAATTCAGCTAAGCTCAATACGTTATTTGTCATATCTTGTTGAGGAGGTATCCAGGTGATGTCAAGTAAACCGTCATCAATACCGGGCTCACCGCCTCCTTGTGCTAATATGGTGGTAAAAGGTGCGGCATTAGCGATGACGAGACTCGCCGTTTCAATCGTTTTTGAGGGTAAGTCATCAATGCTAACTTGTAGCGTTAACATTTTATTTCTGCTAACGGCTTGCCACAAGGCTTGCAGATAGGCAAGTTGGCCACTGACATCTTTTGCTTCTCGATTAGCGCTGGCTATCATCTTATGTTCAAACCCTAAACCCACTAGTAACAACATCAGTGCATCGTTGCATTTTGCACTATCAATTTTTTTAACTTGTCCGGCAACAATGACATCACAAGCGACACCGACGGGAATTAATTTGGTGCTAAAGCCTAACAATACATGAGCAAGTGCATTGGCTGTGCCCATAGGTAATATGGCCATCGTTATGTCAGTGCTAACTAACTCTCCAGCTACTTCGGTTACAGTACCGTCACCACCACAGGCGATAATAGTTTTAGCGCCATCGTTAATTGCTTGCTGTGTTAATGTCGCTGCTGAAATTTGTTTGGTAGTTTCTAGAATATGCAGCAAGAAATAAGGCGATAAACGCTCAATAACTTCAGCTTTATTTTCGAACCATTTACCGCCACCAGACACTGGATTAGCAATTATCCATAATGGTGCTTGCAGTTTAAATAAGCCCTCTTGATGGAAACGTTTTAAGGCATTTAACTGTACTTTGTTTAAGTTTGCGGTGGCGCGTATGCCTTGAATTTTCGTTAATGCTTGCTCGACTGACCAAGATTGATTTTTACTCAATAAATAAGCCGCCATCACTAATACTGATCTACCACGGCCTAATGCACAATGAATAACTACGCCACGGGTATTAGAAATATGATTTTCAAGCCAATAAATTGCTTTTATCAGCTCTTCCGCCTTAGGGCTTTTATGATCTAATACCGGCAAGTTTAAGTAATCTAATTGCTCATTTTCTGCTGTCCAATCAAGGCCATCAAACTCTGCGGTCACATCCAATATTGCAGTCACTCCTGCTTTTTGCAAAGTAGGAATGTCTGAAGGAAACAGTCGACATGCTAGGAATAATTGCTGATCAATTTTTTGGATGGCAGGCACTTTGTCATATTTCCTCGCATAAAAGTTATATAGCTGTGACCCCAGTAGAAACGGAATAAAAAGCCAACGAATATAAAAAGGAATACTGCCATTGATTTTCTTTCTGAAAATCCACGGTAAATCAAAAATATAGGCTAGACTGACTAGCGTTAATGACAGCCCGATCCATGCCCAAATCACCTTGAAATATAACTCAGTACTGAGCAATAGAGAGATAAAGGCAAGGATTGCACCGACAATGTAATATTTTACAATGAACATAAAGCTGCTCCAATTTGTTATTGTTGAATAAGTTACTAGATAAATTTAAGCTGAATACCAACACCTACTCGCTCTTGGTGACGGTTATAGTCCACTAGTGAATCGCCGTAACCATTAAAGTATTGCAATAAAAAATCGTATCTTGTATTGATTGGGTAAGACAAATTAAGTTCTACACTACCTTTGTTCTCGCTAGTTTTAAGGTTATTTCTAACTAACGCCATAATATTAACTTTGCCTAACTTAGTGCCGTAACCAAACTCGGTATGACCCATAAATGTGGTGATATCAGGGTTGTCATCACCGTTGGAGTCAAAGGGATTATTTTTTTTATCTTCCTTAATGCGGTACCAAGCTTTAATGTGATAAAACGAGTCATCGTCACTGAACATGGCAGAAGCAAATACTCGATTCCAACTGCGAGAACGCAAACCACTTTGGCCATTTGACTGATGACTTAACCCTAAGCGAATTTGGTTAAACTTAAATCCCGCGAAAGAAAGTTGATTTCTCCAAGCATAAAACAATTCAGGTTCATAGTTTGTTTCTCTAAACGGTTTTGAGGCCTCACTGTTATAAACTTGCCAATAAGACACGGCGGTAAACCCCATGTAAAGCCCAGAGCTACTTAAGTATTCTTGATAAATAGGTAGCTTTACACTGATTTGATATTTGGCTTCCATATGATCAACATTTTCAGTATTTAAACCACTAGCACTAAGGGTGTTAGGGCTACTGACATAGGTGAATGGCAATATATAGTTTAGTCGATGTTGTGATAAAGCAAAGGGATTAGCTACGGCTTGATTAACCGACTCTGCACGCTCATCAAATATTGATACCGTGCTTGTTTCAATGTGTTTTTGTTGTGCGATAACATTGAAACTAACAAGAAAAATAGCGGTTGCGGTGAATAATGTTTTTTGGCAAGTTAAAATTTTTTTAAACGTTAATTTATTAGAAAAATTATTAGAGAAAAATACTACTGATTTGATCATAATTATCCTATTAATGGGTCGCTGCTAAATTACAGCGACCAGCGGTATTCGAGCGTGTGGTTTAATGGCTCATCTCAGCTTGATATTGTACGGCCAAGTCAGTTTTTTCCGTTGCGCTAAGGTTTTTGCCTGCTTGTTGGAAAAACTCTCTTTCTTCTTCAGCTAAATGATGCAGAACCTTATGCTGTAAGGACTTCATGATTTTAAGCCAAGCAGGAGAGTCCATATCTGTTTGTTCTAATTGGGCAAGAAACTCATCTATTTCGTGATGTTCAGCAATAGCATGTCGAGCTAATTCGATAGTGCTATCGAGTTGCATTAATGGCGCATAAAAATAGCGTTCTTCGGCAAGTGAATGTTGAGTTAATTGCTGCTTTAAATCGATAAAAAAATCTCGACGACTCGCAGAATCACCTGTGGTTTCCACCAGCATTTTCATCAATAAGCGTTGTTTTTCATGATCGCTACGCAGAGCGGCAAAAATATCCATGTTGGTACCTCTATTTATTGATTAACTGATTATAGTTAAGCGAGATATGTACCAAATAATCGTTCTGTTGGTATGTGATTGTTTTATTTTAGTTTATTTGTTTTATTCTTGTTTTTGTGTGTGTAAACAGTAATGATTTTTTTGATGAGTTGGCAAAAATTACACGGTGTAGAGTAATTTTTTTATGGTGCACAAAGCGCCATATAGCTGTAAGCGGAGAGCTAAAGTTGAGCTAGTAGGTTTTGCAAAATCTCACGATTAACTGGTTTTAATATCGCTTGAGTAATTCCGGCTTGTTTTAAGGCTTGTTCAGGTACAGTTGCGCCACTAACGAGTATGAGCTCTATAGCAGGATAAGCATGCTGGATAGTACGTGCTAAATCTAGCCCGTTGGCGTCAGGTAAGTGTAAATCAAGTAATATTTTGCTCCAATTTTCTTCAGTGTTAAGTAGGGCTTGGCATTGCTGTGCGCTGGTGGCTTTTACCGCTTTGGCGCCTAGCGACTCAAGTAGCAGTACGGTAATATCAGCAGCATCATTATCGTCTTCAACGACAATAATACGTTGTTGTAGTACGGTTGCGTTGTTATTAAACATAGCATTAGCGCTGCTGCAAGTGCTTTGATTATCAAGCTTAAGGTAACTTGCTAAGCCACGATATAGCTCAGCCTTGTCAATAGGTTTAGGCACTATCAAGTTAAAGCCAATGTCTATGAGTTCTTGCTTTACACCTTTCATTGTTGCAGCAGTAATAGCGATGATCGGCTTATTAAAGCCTAATTTTCTTAACGCCTTTATCGCCCGTTTGCCGTCTAATTTAGGCATATGAATATCCATCAGCATAAGGTCGAATGGTGTTCCACGAGCACCTGCTAATTTAAACTGTTCAAGCGCTTGTAAGCCATTAGCGGCATAACTTACCGCTAAGCCAAATGATTGGCAGTTATGGCCGATAAGTAAGCGAATATCATCCATATCATCAACCACTAATACCCGTCCCTGTAACTGAGGGAGTGTTAATGCTGTGCTTGATGAATGCTGTTGGTCAAAAGCAAGTGTGGTGCGCGGTTGCGCGGTAATATCGCCGGGGTCAATGCTAAAGGTAAAATGACTACCGCTGTTAATTTCTGATGTCACTTGAATGGTGCCACCCATGTGTGCCACTAACTCAGAGCAAATTGATAACCCCAAACCGGCTCCTTGCTCTTTTCTAGAAATAATATCTTCAACTTGTTCAAATGGTTTAAAGATAGTTTCTAGCATATTTTTTGGGATGCCTTGGCCGGTGTCTGAAACGGTAAAACTGAGCATTTCTTTATTATTGACTATTGTTATGCCGATATTGAGTACAACTTTACCTTGCTCGGTAAACTTAATGCTGTTGTGAATCAAATTAATTAACACTTGCCGTAGCCGTACCGAATCAGCTTGAATGCATAGCGGCAGTGGTGTTTTTGTATGCAAGACCAGCTCAAGTGCTTTTTCAGCGGCGTGCACTTTCATTAAAGAAAAAATATCAGCAATGAAACTGTCTAGTTTTATTTTACCAACATTATATTCAAGTTTTCCGACGGCAATTTTAGATAAATCAAGCACATTGTTTAGCAGTCCGAGTAAGTGTCGACCATTATTTAAAATGATATTGAGCTCAGACTTTGCGTTTGGTGCTTTATTATCATTTAGTAATATTTCGGTATAACCGAGTATTGATGTTAATGGTGTGCGGAGTTCATGGCTTAAATGTGCGAGAAAGCGATCTTTTGATTGGTTGCGAGTTTCAGCGTTAATGCGCTCAACGCGTTCATTTTCAATTTCTTGTCGTGCTAAGGCGTATCTGATTGCACGGGCAAATCGTGAGGTGGTAATTTCGCCTTTAACAAGGTAGTCAACCGCTCCGGCCGCGAGTGCAGACTGATCTAAAGCATCGTCAGATTGTCCGGTCAGCATAATAATAGGGATAGAGCAGCCACTTTTTGAGGCTTTTTCTAATACCGTTAAGCCATTATAAGCACCCAATTGATAATCGAGCAGGCAAATATCATGCTTACCTAAACTCAGTTGCTCAAGTGCTTTTGTTGGGTTGGTTACCCAATCAATCTCAAACTGGTGTGAGTCTAGTTGTCTGAGGTAGTCGCTGGTAAGAATATAATCATCTTCGTCATCTTCAACGAGGAGTACTCGAGCGATTTTATCTGCCATATGCTTCATATCTTAGTGTTATTTATTAGGTAATTTATTCATTGGGTAGTTCAACAAACTCTATCCAATATCGACCTAGTACTTTCATTAGCTCAACCAGACCTTCAAAATTTACTGGTTTAGCAATATAAGAAGCGGCACCTAAATTGTAGCCTTTAATTTTATCTTCTTCTTGTACTGAGGTGGTGAGAATAACCACCGGTATGTTTTTTAGTTCTGGATCGGCTTTAATTTCTTTTAATGCTTCTCGGCCATCTTTTCTTGGCATATTAAGATCAAGTAATATCAAGCCAGGTCTTGGCGAATCTTTTTTATCACTGTACTTACCTTGTCTGCGCAGATATTCAAGCAATTCTACGCCGTCTTCAACGCAAAATAGTGAGTTTCGTACTCGACTTTCTTTTAAGGCATCTTGCGTCAGTATGCGATCATCTTCGTCATCATCAGCCATTAAAATAGTGATAGGTTTGGCGTTACTGTTGTGCATTTAAATTATCTCCGATTATGTTAATTAAAGCGTTATCAACAGGGATTTCTATCCTGAATAATGTGCCATGACCTAGTTCACTGCGGGCTGAAATTTTTCCGCCATGTCGTTCTACTATTCGTCGACAAATGGCTAAACCAATGCCGGTACCCTTGTATTCAGCTCTAGCATGTAATCGCTGAAAGGGCACAAAAATTTTGTCAGCAAATTCTTGTTCAAAACCAATACCGTTATCTTTCACGGTAATAATATGCCATTGCTCCATCGCGACTTCTGCTTGGCAGTATTGTATTTCGACCACAGGTTTAATATCGGGCTGACGAAACTTAATCGCGTTAGAAATTAAGTTGATAAAAAGGTGATGCATTTGGCTTGGATCGGCATTGATGATAGGTAATGCACCTAACACTATGCTTGCATTACTCTCTTTGATGCTGATCTCAAGATCTTCAATAATACTTTCAATAACTGGCTGTAATGAAACCGCTATAAAAGGTTTTCCGCGGGTTGAAATACGAGAGAACTCTAGCAAATCATTGATTAAATTTGACATTCTCTCTGCTGCGTTCCCCATTCTGTTGATGTAATCGGCGCCAGTTTTATCGAGTAATTGGCCGTAATTGCTGCGTAATCTATCACCGAAAGCACGAATTTTTCGTAGCGGTTCTTGTAAGTCGTGTGACGCGACAAAAGCAAAGTCTTCTAATTCTCGGTTACTGCGTGATAGCTCATCTGAATACAGGGTCAGCTCTTTAGTGCGCATAGCAACTTTTTCAGCTAACATCTCATTTTGCTGTTCAAGCTGTAAGCGATGTTTAGCTTCACTTCGGGCATTTAATTTAGCAAAAAATGCCAAACCTAATAGTAATAATGCACTGGTTATGCCGGAAATAATAAAAGTCGCTTTAGCTTCACGTTCAACCGCGGAAAGTACGGTAAACAATGAGTTTCTGTAGTTTATTTCCAACGTTTTTATTTGCTCAAGTTCAGCTCTTAGCTCTTTGTATAGATCTCGGCCTCTACCCGTCATTACTTGTTTTAGCGCGCTTTTTTCTTTCTCAGCTAAGGCTAATTCAACGGTTTTTGTTAATTCATTTATTTTTTGTTCAACAAGTAGGATTAATGATGCGATACGCTTTGCTTGCCCTGGCACTTCAGAACGTAGTTTCTTGGTATCATTAAGCTGTGCGCATAAACGACCTAAAGCATCTTGATAAGGCGTTAAATACTCTGTTATTTCAGTTAGTAAATAACCCCGTTGGCCGGTTTCAGCCATTAACACTAAGTTATGTAAATCATCTAATTCAACAATGATATCGCCGGTATTATATAAGCTATTTTGGGTGGAGGATAAGTCTTCAATGGTTTTTAAAGCCAATATACCATTAGTAATTATCATCAAGATAACAATAGAGGAAATTAAAACCCAGTTGAATACTGCGTTTTCAAAAAGACTTTTAATCGGCATAGTTACTCACTTTGGGTTAAAAACGATCAAGTTAATGTTTTTAGCGATTATTAAAGGTACTTATCACTTGCTTGGTAAAAACTCTGTAATATCCTGTAAGCTCTTGCTGCAATCCTGGCAAGCAATAATAATTTTATTAACCGCCTCTAAGGCTTTTTCCTTCGGCATATCGTTTTCTAGCACCATTTTTATCAGTTCCGCTTGCATGGATATTCTATTAAGAGGACCTCGGGTATCATGTACCAATTGATTGATATCATTTTCTGCTTGATTCACTATACTTCCTTCTTTAGTTTGCTGACAAACTTCGAATATAAAAATATTAAACGCTAAAGTCACCATAGGCATGCAACCTGTTGTACAGGGTTTTTGTGCTAATACCTAACATTTCAGCTGCTTGTGTTTTGTTACCGTCAACTTTATTCAGTGTTACACGAATGAGTTCTTTTTCAAGATCTTCAATCGTTTGACCGGCGGATACTGCAGAAGATGCTTTAGTTTTTGAGGCAAATGGTGAAATAAAAGTATCAGGTAATTGTATTTTTTTACCCGTAGGATCACTCATGATAAAGGCACGGTGGATGGCGTGCCTTAGCTCTCTAACATTACCGGGCCAAGCATTGTTTTTTAGAATATCTAGTTGTTCAGCAGACCATGAAAAATCAGTATTATTTTCACTGTTGAGCTGCTGTAGAAAAACCGCTGCTAGTAATGGAATATCTTCTTTTCGTTCACTCAATGGTGGAATGTTGATAGGAAAAACAGCTAAGCGGTAGTAAATATCCTCTCTAATAATATTACCTTGTGCTAATTCTGACATTTTTCTATTGGTGGCGGATACCACGCGACAATTGACCTCAATCTCGCGTGTACCCCCAACCGGAATAACACGTTTATTTTCTAATACACGTAATAAGTTAGGTTGCATATCTAGCGGCATTTCAGTAACTTCATCGAGAAAAAGTGTGCCGTTACCTGCTCGAACAAATACGCCATCTTTACGGGCGATAGCACCAGTAAACGCGCCCTTCTCATGGCCGAACAGTTCACTATTAATAAGCTCTTTTGATAAAGCGCCACAATTGGTTGCTACGATAGGATCTGTTCCGCCGGTAGAGGCATGAATGGCATTAGCGACCACTTCTTTACCAACGCCACTTTCGCCCATTAACATAACATTAGCAGATGTTTTGGCTACACGTTCAATCATCGTGTATAGCTCTTGCATGGGCTTTGATTCACCCACCAGACAACCAAAGTGTAGTGTTGGCATATTGCTATTTATTTTTTTTGTTTGCTTAGTATTTTTATTCAGTGTTGCTTCAATGTCTTCACGCTGTAATGGTTTGACAATAGAGTTAATTTTTGGACCGCACAAACCGGCAAGCATACCTTTAACTGAAGGATGGCCGGTAATTAAGGTAACATCGGGAGTTAGGTCGTTTTTAGTTAAATAATCAATCAGGTGCAAACCGCTACCGTCCGGTAACATAAAATCGAGCAACACATGATCAAATTTTTGTTGTGCTAACCATTCTTTAGCTTCTTTAAGGTTTGCCGCTACACAGACATCGTGACCAAGAAACTCTATTATTTGGCATGCAACTTCGGTAAATTCTGAGTCGTCATCAACCAAAAGTACTTGTAGCATATTATTTTCCTTTGCAAACGTCATTCATTAACGCTTTTTATAATACGGTGATAGTAACAAATAACACTGACTTACATCTATGCAATTATTTAGGCATAAAATTCATAATGATCAGACAGTGCCAGTGTGGTTAGCGTTACAACATATTTTTAATCAAGTGATTATCTTAGTTTTAAAATTGTTAATATAGTGTTAAAAATAAAACAATAATATGTCAGAATTTCTTTATCTAGAAGCAGTATTGTTAGATAATGTTGTTTTTAAAAGGAATATATTAGAATGGAATTAAGTAGAAAAAAGTCGTTTGGTTTATTTTTAGCGTTGGCGACACTAGTTTCTGGTTGTGCCACAGAAACCTATCAAAAAGTTGCTGTTACTAAAGTAGAAGCTAATAGAACAGCGTATACCGGTCTTAAATCAACGCTTGTATTAGGTGAGTTTAATAATCGCTCAAATTATATGCAAGGGCTATTCTCGTCGAATATAGATAAGCTAGGTAATCAAGGAAAAACAATCCTGAAAACTCATTTACAACAAACCAATCGCTTTAAAGTTGTTGATAGAGAAAACTTAGCAAATTTGCAAAAAGAGGCTGAGTTATTAGGAGTTAAACAAGAAATTAAAGGTGCTCGTTATGTTATCAGCGGTGGTGTTACCGAATTTGGTCGTAAAGTTATCGGTGATAAGCAGTTGTTTGGCATCTTGGGTTCAGGAAAAAGTCAAATTGCTTATGCTAAAGTTTCGTTGAATATTATTGACGTTTTAACATCTGAAATTATCTATTCGACTCAAGGCGCAGGCGAGTTCCAATTAAATGAGAGACAGGTGGTCGGTTTTGGCTCTAAAGCTGGTTATGATGCTACTTTGAATGGCAAAGTATTAGATTTTGCAATTAAAGAAAGCATTAATAATATGACCAAAGACCTAGAAAACGGCACACTTAATTTTGTTTTATAATAAGAGAAATATATGAAAAATAAAGTATTAGCTATATTTACAGCCGTTTTATTATTTTCAGGTTGTGCGTCGAATAACACTCAGTATTACTGGGGAGAGTATGAGAATTTAGTCTATAAAACACATCACACTCCGGGCGAAGTACCACCAAGTATTCAGATTGAGCAATTACAAACAGACATTGAAAAAGCACAAGCTGAAGGTAAACCAATTCCTCCTGGTGTCTATGCTCATTTAGGGTTGATGTATGCTGCAAATGGCAATAAAGAGCTGGCTTTAGCGTCATTAACTAAAGAAAAAGAACTTTTCCCCGAATCTTCAACGTTTATTGATGGTTTAATCAAACGTTCATTAACTAATAGTTAAAGAGTGAAAATGAATACAAATATCTTAAAAATCACATTAATAGCACTTCTCATATTGTCGGGCTGTGCTGCTGTTGAACCATATAATTACAGTGCTTTAAAACAAGAAGCTCCTCGTTCTATCTTAGTACTCCCTCCGATGAATAGTTCGGTTGAAGTCAATGCCCCTTATTCTTATTTGTCGACTATTTCTCAACCGTTAGCTGAGAAAGGTTATTATGTATTTCCTGTTTCAGTAATTGATACATTTTTGAAAGAGAATGGTTTACCGACACCGGCAGAAATGAACGGAATTGCTTTAGATAAAATTGATGAAATTATTGGTGCCGATGCTGTGCTTTATATTGATATCCAAGATTGGGGACAAAAATTCCAAGTTTTATCATCTGTTACTGTTGTGCAAGGCCATATAAAACTTGTTTCTGTTAAAACGGGTGAATTATTATGGGATTCAGTGATTAGTGCGCAATATAATCCTAATAATAATAGCGGTGGCGGTTTAGTTGGTGCATTAGTTGGTGCTGTTGTTTCACAAATTGCCGGGGAAATTTCTGATAATTCACCACAAGTTGCTCGATTGGCAAATGCTGCGGCACTTAATTCAGCAAAGCGTGGTTTACTTACTGGCCCATATAAAATAGAGAAAAAATAAAAGCTAATATTTAGCGGCTGTTGATCTTTCACTTTATAGCTCTGTTGCACTTGAAAAACTTGGCAATCTAGGCGTGTCATATAATATTTGGTTGCTCCAAATGCATATTAAGCACAGCTTACCGCGTCCTGCTCGCCAACAAAGATTAACGCTTTTTCAAGGCAAGCCAAGGGGCTATGGCTTATTTTCAACCTAACACCGTTAGTAGATAACGACATCGCATACTTTTCGCCTTGTTATCTCAAAAATTAGCTAATAGCAGGGACTAAAATGAAAGCTCAATAGCCGCATAGTAACTATGTCAGGCCTTTGTTTTATTTCAGGAGCTTTTTTTGTTCTGAAATTGGCAATGAAAGTTCAATCGGTATAAGCAAACAAAATTTTCGGTCATTGACAGTTTGGATAGTGGTGGGATTTAGCAAGCTCAAGGCAGGTGGATACTTGCATCAGTATTAGAATAATAGTTAGGTAAATGCAACCTAACTATTATACTTTTAATATATGCGGTAAGCATTGTACTTTGGGTGCACTTCTAGGTAATCACACCAAGTGCTAAAGTTTTTATAATTAAAGCGTTTATCGGTAGCGGTGATCCAGTTTGTAGATGATTTAGGACGCAATTGAAATTTTACTTTATGGTCATCAATAGCGACATAACAAGCTAACATTTCAAAGGTATCATTATGAATTTGTATCCGAGCGAAACCACTTTCGGATTCACTGAAGGTAAGATTAACTTTCGGTAAGGCCATGCTCATCGGGCTAATAATCGTTAAAGCCAAGCAAAAATATTGGATGATTTTCATATATTAGCATTCTATTTTGAATTTATTTAACAGTTATTGGCTATGTAAATTAAAATTATCTACAGATAATTTTAATTATACCATTGAAAGCACTGCAGGGTGTCTCCATAATTATTAGTAACAACAAAAAAGTGTCAAAAACGACAACGATTAAAGACGCAGTAAAAAGAGAAATTATTAATGGCCAACGTTACCCCGATTAAAAAAGAAACTCATCAAAGTATTAAAATTGCCGCTAAGCGCGATTTATCACATGCAGAAAAGCAACATATTGCACCGATTACTGCTTCAGAATATACACAAGCAGCAACAAGCTATCCTATTGTTATAGTTAAAGATCAAGGTACTGAGCGCTACCGCAGTGTAGTAATGCTAGGTCTAGAAGCGGGTGAAAACTTATATCATAAAAAAGAAGCTTGGAATGCGGTTTATATCCCGCAAAGTCTTTCAATTGCACCATTTTCTTTAGGCTTAGATCCTGAAAAAGAAAAAACATTAACCGCTTGTGTTGATTTAGATAACCCGTTTGTTGGTGAAGATAAAGAGCATGAGTTATTTGATGCCGAAGGTAAAGACAGCGAATTTTTTAAAGGCGTGCAAGATTCGTTAGGTCGTTTATATGATAGTGAGGTTGTGAACGAAAAGTTTATTAAAGAACTTGTCGATAATGACTTATTATTAGAGCTTGAATTAAATATAAGTTTTATTTCAGGTGAAACTAAAAAGCTTGTTGGTTTATATAATATTGATGAGAAAAAAGTCCAAGAACTCAGCGACGATAAAGTATTAGACTTCCATAAGCGTGGCTTATTTATTCCAATCCATGCCATGTTAGGCTCTGTTGGTCAAGTTAATCGTTTAGCGCAACTGCGTAATCAAAGTGAATCTCCGATTAAAGTGAATGCCATTCGCTTTGCACCAGTGGCAACTGAAACTAAAAAATAAGTAAATGTAATCTAAACACTCGAGTCTTAAAGTAAATATACTTACTTTGATTTGATGACTAAAAAGGACCTGATGGTCCTTTTTTTGTAGGTTGAATTTAACTTTATAAAGTTTTATCTTTACGAGCAGTAGACCGCATAGCTTTTTGATTGAGAAAAAATGGAACCAGTAAAAAACATTGATACTCTTTTAGCGAAATTGAAAAGCCAAGGCGCTATGACCTCAGGTACTCTAGCAAAAGCACTTAACATGACAAGTATGGGGGCAAGGCAACATTTATTGCGTTTAGAGCGAAAAAATTTAGTTAGCCATTTTCTCGAAAAAGCTAGCATCGGGCGCCCTAAACAAATGTGGCAACTCACCGGGCTAGGTCATCAACGCTTTCCCGATCGACATGCAGATTTAACCTTACAACTACTTGATTCGGTCAATAGCGTGTTTGGTGCACAAGGATTAGTACAACTTATTGCGGTTCGTGAGCAGCAAATGCTTAACAGATATCAGACTGCACTCAGTACTTGCAAGACTTTAGCGAGTAAAGTGTCGGCCTTAGCGCTTATTCGCAGTGATGAAGGTTATATTGCGAGCGTGGAAAAAATCTCCGCCCAACACTATTTATTGATAGAAAGTCATTGTCCTATTTGTGCGGCAGCAAGCCAATGCCAAAGCTTATGTCGTTCAGAATTAGCTATTTTTCAACAATGTTTGGGTGAAAAATATATCGTTCAGCGTAGTGAATATTTGCTGACGGGAGATCGGCGTTGTAGTTATAAAATTAGCGTTAATGATTGAGTACTCGCTTAAATTTATCGCATTTTAAGCACACAATGATATATGCCAATATATATCAATAAAGGCCTTAATAGTTGCGCTTTCAATGCTACTGAAACTCGCATCTTTAGGTAGTTTGGGTATATACTCACGGTCTATTTTTTATCATTAATTATGAGATTATACGTGGCGATTAACCTACCTTTGACAAAACTGAGCCAATGGCAACAAGTTGCATTTTGTGCTGCATTACTTGAACGCATGTTACCTAATTATCAAATGTTTGCTGAACACGTGGAGTTTGGTAATTTTAAGGTGTTAAGAAACCAACTTGATCTTGTTTGGCAATGGTTAGATAAAGCTAACCGTTGCAAAATTAACTATGATGCGCAAATTAATAAGCTTGAAGAACAAGTACCTGATCCAGATGCGTTTGATTTTTTAGGTGTTTTTCCTGCTCTTGATAGTGCGATGGCACTAATGTCGTTATTCCAAGCAATGCAAGACCCTGAAAGTGATGGTTTCATTAATGTGAGTAAGTTATCAGAAAATAGTGTCAGTTATTATGTAGAGCTGAGCTTGGCACAAGAACTTGATGAAACTACGCCTAGTGAAGATGAAATCGAAATATCCTCAGAACAAGTTGCTGACCACCCATTGATGCAATGGGAAATTGCCACGCAGCACGAACTTTTTGACTTTTTAAGTACTGCCAGCGAAAACAAAGCCAGTTGCATAAAAGCGAAAGCTATGGTGCTTGAAGAAGGCTTATCAAATTTAGGTATAGAAATTAGCGCTTAATTTCTCGTTGTAGGATTGCTATGCCGGTTATTAACTACCAAAACATGACCATTATTCAGCGGCTGTTTTTGTTACGAACTGTCGCGATTATTATTCAATTATTAACGGTTTTGATTGTTTATTTTGTCATGTCGCTGCAAATAGCCCTGTTACCTTTAATGGTGGTTATCATTGTTGAAAGCTTATTTCATATTCTCAGTATTTTGATTTTTAGGCAGCGTGATGCGGGTAATGTCGCGATTGTTTTACAATTAGTAGCGGATGTGATTTTTTTAACGGTTTTATTATCACTCAGTGGCGGTGCTACTAACGCTTTTGTTTCACTGTTACTGTTACCTATCGTGATTGCTGCGGTCAGTTTACCGGCCAGTTATTTGTTGTTTATTTCGTTTTCTGCCATTGCCTCCTACAGTGCTTTGCTGCTGACTATGCCTGAACATACCATGCACCATATGGACATGAGCAACCACTTTATTGGTATGTGGGCGAACTTCTTATTATCAGTGATTGTGGTCACTTTTGTGGTTGGTGCTATGGCGCGAGTGATCACCAACCGAGAGCGAGCTATTGCCTTACAACGTGAAGACCAGCTGAAAAGTGAGCAGTTGTTAGCGTTAGGTGTAGCATCAGCACAGGTAACTCATCAAGTTGCAACACCACTTGCTAATATCCAGTTACTTTATGAAGAATTGGCAGAAGATTATCCCGAACATGAGGCGATAATCGCTATGGCCCAACCTTTGGCTGCATGTACTAATCAACTCGGCTATTTTCGCTCATTAGCAACCTCTATTAGAGAAAACAAAAAAACACAATTATCAGTTACTGAATTACTTGAGCAACTGGTTGATCAAATGCATTTTCATTTTCCTGAGCAAGCGCTTGATATTATTCAAGCTGACCCTGTGCATGGCTCTATTGTCTCTGATGCTATGTTGTTGCCAGCCCTGTTAAATTTAATTCAAAATGCTATTCGTGCCAACGAAGAGAGCCAACAGCAGCACATAACCTTAACGGTTAGTCGCATTAATAACACTTTATCATTGCAATTACGGGATTTTGGCGCAGGTATTGAGGCGAATTTGAGCCAAGCGCAACGTGAGGTTTTAGGTGAGCAAATGGTGGTAAGTAAGTCTGGGCTGGGTTTGGCTGTTTTCTTATCTAACTCTACATTTCAACGCTTAGGTGGAAAGTTAAAACTTATTAATCATAGTGAGCAAGGTTGTATTGCGTTAGTTACCCTCCCCTTACTGCTCGATAACAAGGAAGATGAGTGATGAAAAAATTATTGATTATTGAAGATGATGTTTCCTTTGCTGCCACGTTAGCACGCCGTATGTCTAAATATGGCTTTAGCTGCCAACAAGTTCATCAAGCTGATCAGGCTCTGCACGCTTGTTTACAGCAAAAACCCGACTGTATTTTACTGGATATGAAATTAGCGGCTGATAATGGTTTAACGTTAATTAAACCGATCAGAGCAACGTTACCTAAAGTCAAAATAGTTTTACTTACTGGCTTTGCCAGTGTGGCAACAGCCGTTCAAGCTATGCGTTTAGGTGCGGATGACTACTTAGCAAAACCGGTTAATACTCAAATGCTGTTAACCGCGTTAGATACCGAACAAGCGCCGAATCACACTATTGATACAGATATTGATAGCGATACTATGTCGACAGAGCGCGTTGAATGGGAGCATATTAATCAGGTACTAAACAGTAATGACGGTAATGTTTCGGCAACTGCTCGTCAATTAGGTATGCATCGTCGAACGTTACAAAGAAAATTACAAAAAAAACCAGTATCAAAATGATACTGGTTTTATAGCCATACAACTTAGCGGTGTGTGCACTACCAAGTTATATGATTATCCAACAGCAAAATATTGGTCATGGCAGAGTGTAACCATGAAACATAGCTGTTAAAACTGGTAGTCCATAGCAAGATAAACATTTCGGCCCATCGCCGTGACTCTTTCACCAACGGCAATATCACTGCCATCAGCGCGATTAACACCGCCTAAGTGATCATTGTATTGTTTGTCTAATAAGTTGTTAGCACCTAAACGTACAACTAAGCCACTACTGACAAAGTAATCAACTTGCCAATCAACAACGGCATATCCAGCAGAAACTTGTTCATTATTTAATGCTGAAACATCATCTTGCGAAGCATATGCATGAACCGCTAAGTTACTTTGCCAATTTTTATAGTGATAAAGTAAGTTGATACGCGTGTTTAATGGTGAAATACGATATAAGTCGTCATTAATATCATCTCGTTCACCTTTAACGTAACTGACAATACCAGATAGCTTAAAGTGCTCATTAAGACGATAATGCCAATTCATATCTACACCGTAGAGAGTAGCGTCGATATTATCGAAGGTTAATGGGCTATCATCACCCATCATGCCGGCGACCATTTTCACGCGCATATCTGTCGAAGGAGTACCTTGAATATAATCATCCACTTTTTGATAGAAAAACTGTGGTGCGATGGCAAAATCACCTTGTTGATATGAAAGTCCGGCATTAATTTGATAAGCGGTTTCAACATCTAAATTAATGTTACCCACGTAAGTTTTACCATCAGCTAAACCGCCAGTTGCTTGCATTGGCATCCATAAGTAACGCTCTTGATAGCTCGGCGCTCGTTGTTTAATCGCCACGGCATAGTTTAAGGCTAATGCATTACTCCATTGATATTCACTATTTAGCGCGAGATCAAAGGTTGTATCTGAAACATCACGATCAGCGTCATTAAACTCATCACGCAGGGCTTTAATATTGGGGTTCATCATTGCCATTGAGCTTGATACTTCACCGGCATCAGCACGGTTATCTTTTAAGCGTAAACCTAAGGTATGTGAAAACTTGCCACTACTTGGTGTCCACTCTACAAAGGCACTATTACGCTGATTTTTTACTTGGTTAAAGTTAGCGATACTAAACATGGCATTTTCAGGGTTGCTAATGTCAGCGTTATGATCTGAATCGTAACCTTCAAGCCCAAATAGCCAGTTGCCTTGACTAAGTAAAAACTTATAATTGCGAGTTTTAGCATCGGTAGTATTGTAGCGATACATGCTGGTATCCATACTGACACGTTGACTGAAGCTATCCATGCCATGAACGGCATCTTGATAACCTAGTTGCCAACTTAATTGCCAGTCACTGAGTTGTAATTTACCATCAAGGCTATAACGATCAGATTCGATATAATCAATATCCATCGGTAATGCCGGTGTGCCTGAATCATCAGTTTCGGCATGGTGCCAGGTTAGACCAATTTCCCAGTCATCTTGCTGGTGACGTAAGTCTGCACCATATTGTTGTTTGTTATATTGAGTTGAAGAGATAGTATTACCATCACCATCTTGATAGTCATCGCCTTGTTGGTCGGTTAAATACAGTAAGACACCGGTATTTTCATTACTGATATTAAGATCACCAGCAAAAGTAGAGGCGTCGTTAATATCGTTATAGCTTAAGGCTAAGTCGCCCCCAAGTGTTGCGCCAGTATCCACTTCTGCTTTTTTTAAATTTACTTTAATGGCCCCGCCAAGTGTATCAATACCCGCACTTACTGGCGCAATACCTCGATAAACGGCAACTGATTTCACCATGATCGGGTTGATGTAAGTCAAAGGGGCATCCATCGCATTTGGTCCGGCACTGACGATGTGTTGACCACCAATGTTTTTCGCTACGCGTTCACCAAACATGCCGCGGTATTGTGCAATACCGGTAATAGGACCATTTTTATTGATGTTGGCACCCGGCACGGTTTTAAGCCAATCAGCGACATCAGGCATAACTAAATTACCTTCTGCCAACGCAGTATCTGACTGAGCTAATTTAGGCGCTTCAATGGTAATAACTTCAATACTACTTTTCGTTATATCTTCAGCGAAAGCAGTCGTTGCTGTCACCGATAAAACAACAGCAAGCGCTTGGGAAATTTTAGAGATCTGCATTTTTTTACATCCTGATGAATAAGCGTGAGTGGCTAACAGGACGATTTTTACTGATATATTGGTTAAAAACAAAAGGAGTTAAACAGAGTGCGACATTATGTCGCAGTGGCGTTTGATGTAGATCAAAGTTGTAGAAAAATACTAAGCCCAGCAATGATTATATTGAGCTTTTATTAATAAAATTAAACGACTAAGTTGCTCAAGCATATAGCAAGCTATGAAAAAAATGGTTTGTTATTTGCTGATTAAAATGACTAACTTTGCAGGCAAATAATTAGTTCGCGAACGACTTTCGCGGCAAAAACATCACTATTACCTGTCGGGTCTATTTTTGGAGAAAGCTCAACCACATCGCAGCCGACTAAGTTTTTATGCTGTAATATTTTGCATAAGCTGACAAACGAGTGAAAATCTTCTCCTCCAGGCTCGGGTGTGCCGGTACCTGGAAAAAAGCTCGGGTCAAAATAGTCGAGATCTAAGGTTAAATATATTGCTTGTTGATCATCAATATCAGCAACACTTTGTAAAAACTCAGCGCGTGAATGTTTTAAGGTGTTATGTTGTTGCATCCATTGATATTCAGCTTTGGTACCTGAACGAATACCGTATTGTATCAGTTGATGTTTTGGACCAAAATGATCATGTACACGACGGATAATTGAGGCATGAGAATGATGAAAACCAAGATAGCCGTCACGTAAATCAGCATGAGCATCTAAATGAAGCAAGATAAGATCATCGTACTGTGCTAAATACGCAGTTATAGGCGCGTAAGAAATCGAATGTTCACCACCTAAGGTGATAACTTTTACTTTATCATTAACTAAGTCTACGGCAGAAAAAAGCTTGCTGAAGTCATTACTAGCACTTTGCCATTGCTGCTCTATAGCACTATGTTCATCACCAGTTTCGATGGTATCGCAAGTAAGGTTGCCTAAATCAAAAAAATTAATATCTGCTATATCGGCATCTAAATAAGGCGAGTATGATTCAATACCATCTGAAACATCGCGTAAGGCATTGGGGCCGTCTTTTGTGCCTTTTCGAAAGCAAGCTGTGCCGTCGAATTCAAAGCCAATTAAATGTACGCTATTGCTAAATATACCGTCACTTAAGTTGGCACACTCAAAGACTGTTTCAGGTTTATTTAAAGAGATATTTATATCGAAAATTTTAGTTTGCATAAGCAAAGTACCTGTTGCGTTATTCACTGATGCTATCAAGTGAGTAATGGCTAGGGCCAAACGGAATCATTGTTTATTGCTAAAGGCTTAATAAACACGTCTGCTTGGTCACGATTAAAATAGCGCAATTATGCTTAAAAGCTCGGTAAAGTATAGCGTTTTTTGTCGATAATTTATTTGTTGAAAAAACAAGTAACTTTTTATTGTAATTGAGATTTTTTTTTGTAAAATAGCGCGCACTTTTTTGCCCATTAATTAGGCAACTTAATTACGCAATCAGCATCGGCTGTTTGGCGTTGAGGATATGTTTTTGTTTTTTGAAGGCTCTGAAAAAAAAGCTGAAATAGTTGTCAAAGCAACGCAAATTTCACTACTTGATGACATTGAAGATGATTTTTGGCCGGTATTGGTACAATGCTGTAATGCACAAATTTTATCGTCAATTCGCAACCATGATTGTAAAGCATTTCTGCTTTCTGAATCGAGCTTGTTTGTTTGGCATGATCGGATATTAATTCTAACTTGTGGCAACACGCGTTTAGTGCATTCAGTAGAGTTCTTTATTCAGCAAATAGGCATGGATAATATTCAACAAGTTATTTATCAACGTAAAAATGAATATTTTGCGCATGCTCAGCCAAGCAGTTTTGGTGATGACATTAAGTTATTGGGGCAATATGTTGCGGGAAAAGCTTATCGCTTTGGTGAGCTAGATAGCCATCACAATTATATTTTCCACCAAGACAATAATTTTCAAGCAGATAATTTAGATAAAACTTATGAATTTCTTGCTTATCAGATCAGCCAACAAGCCTCTGAGAAGTTAACCACAGTAGGGTTAAAAGCCGAAGAAATTCGTCAATTTTTACAGTTAGATAAGCTGATTGGCGACTTTTTATTGGATGATTTTGTTTTTGACCCCTTTGGTTATTCGGTTAACGCCATTAAAGGTAAACATTACCTCACTATACATGTTACGCCACAAGCAAACAGCAGCTATGTCAGTGTTGAGTCGAATATTAATTTAAGAGCGCTTACGGAAAAGTTTTTAACCATATTAGCGCCAAAATCATTTGATTTATTAAGTTTCAATGATTTTGATTTTGTTAACTTAACTGATGAATTTATCCCAACGAATTATGTCAGCAAGTCACGAGTCAGTGAGCATTTAAGTAATAACTACTTAGTTTGCTTTGCTAACTATATATTACCGCAGCAAGGCTTTGCAAAAGCAAAAGCGTTTGATATCGCAGGAGAAAAGCATGCACTCTGATTTATGGGTAGAAGAAAAGTTTCAAGATTTTTTAGGCTTGAAATTTAAAGTAGAAAAAGTCCTTTTTTCAGGAAAAAGTGAATTTCAAACGGTTGACGTCGTTGAAACCAAAGGCCATGGCAAAATGCTACTGAACGATGGCTTAATTATGGTGACCGAGCGTGATGAATTTGCTTACCACGATATGATCACTCATGTGCCTTTGTTTGTTCACCCGGCACCAAAAAATGTTTTAGTTATTGGTGGCGGAGACGGTGGTACTGCCCGTGAAGTCTTGCGTCATAAAGGCGTTGAAAAATGCACTATGGTAGAAATTGATGCCATGGTAGTTGATGCTTGTCGTCAGCATATTCCACAAACGTCAAAAGATTTAGACCATGAAAAAATGCAATTAATTATTGGCGATGGTGTTGAATTTGTTAAGCAAACAACAGAAAAATTCGATGTAATTATTGTTGATAGTACTGATCCTATCGGCCCTGCTCAGCCTTTATTTGGCGAAGCTTTTTATCAAGATGTTTTTAATTGCTTAACAGATGACGGTATTGTGGTTTCTCAAGGTGAATCGTCATGGTATGCCATGGATATTCAGCAATCATTACTGACAGTGCTTAATGCAGTATTTCCACAAAACTACTTATATTCGTTTAGTAATTTAACTTATCCTGGTGGTTTGTGGAGCTTTACTTTCGCCAGTAAACAATACCATCCAGTAAATGACTTTGATGAGCAACGTGTTGCTGCTAGTGGTTTGGATTTTCAGTATTACAACCAAGCATTACATAGTGCAGCATTCGCCCTGCCCAATTTTGTTAAAAAAGGTTTAACTGGATTAATTGATAACAGCTAAAGTTTAGCTGTTATGCATAATAAGCCATAACTTAAGCCATAGTACGGCGCTAAGTTACGGCTTTTTTATTTTTATTGTTTCCTACCCTTACCTCAAAATGTAATTGCGATATGCCCAATTCGAATACTGGTCAGCGTTGGAAGTTTCGGTTACGGTATTGGTCATTAACGCCTATTTGTTAATGGCGTACAAATGGGGAATACTTTTTAGGATCAAAAAATAAAGGTATTCCCTGATTATGAGCTTTTACTTGGCGCTATTTTGATAAAGTCGGTAAACCACTTGTCCGGCTACCTTTTCTTTCAAAAGCTGCCAATGACTCGGCATCACTTGTGCGTTAGTGTCGGCTTCCATTTCGACATATATTAAGGCGTCTTCATCTAAGCCTTTTATAGACAATAATTCTACTGCTTGTTGGGCGAGGCCTTTTCTAAAAGGGGGATCAATAAAAACTAATGAGAAGCTTTGTTGGTTCGTTTGCAAAAAATCTAAAGCGTTTTGTTGCACTACTTGGATGTTATCGATTTTTAGCAGCGCTTTGTTATCTTTTAATTGCTGAGCCGCGGCTTTATTGAGTTCAACTAAGGTCAGTGATTCTGCACCACGCGACATCGCTTCAAAACCAAGACCACCAGAGCCAGCAAAGCAATCTAAACAATTAGCATCTTGTACATAGGGCATCAGCCAATTAAATACCGTTTCTTTCACGCGATCGGTCGTTGGACGTAAACCATCTGCAATTAGTACCGGTAATTTTCGACCACGATGTTGACCTGCAATAATACGGATATGACCGGTTTTGGTGTTTTTATCTGATTGTTTTTTGAGTTTGCTCATAACTTAAACAGCTTTTATTTTTGTGTCGGCAGGTTAGGTGATACTATATCGATAATTTTATCCTTGTTTACTTGTGAATACCATCTGATCTATGAATTGTTCAAGTTGCAACAAACCTTAGATTAATGATTTCAGTAGTAAACGTATACATCAAATACATTTAATTAAGATTGTAAATACATTTATGTCGAAGAAAAAAGGTATGTTTTCCTGGTTAGGTCTAGGCAAAAAAAAGCAAGAAGAAGTTGCTCCTGTCGTTGAAGATGTTAATGAAAATATCATCGAAGAAACTGAGCAAGAGTCGGTTGTTGCGGAACAAGTAACAACTGAAACAGCTACCTCTGAAGAATTTATTGAAAATAATATGCAATCATCAGCAAAAGCACTTGCTATTGATGAACCTGTTGTTGAAGAATTACC
>TARA_R110002049_G_scaffold10127_6_pt1 | contig 56946 bp, 54 predicted proteins | sample TARA_R110002049 | Tara Oceans TARA_R110002049 (sample SAMEA4396941) | marine metagenome | biome: Polar Biome; feature: [SRF] surface water layer (ENVO:00010504); material: water (ENVO:00002006), including particulate matter (ENVO:01000060) such as... | depth 5 m | reverse complement strand
TTCCGGTGGTACGAAGGGTTCCGGCTCTGGCGGCACGAAGGGTTCTGGCTCTGGTGGCACCAATGGCGGTGGCGAGCCGACCGATCCCGGTGATGGCAAGACCACGCTGAACTTCACGCTGGGCGATCCGGCCGAGGTCAATGTGTCCGTAACGGAAACACCTGATGGGCAGTTGTTCTTTAACCTGACCCCGACGGATTTCGCGGACGAACCGGTAGACATTGACGGGATCTTCTTCAACCTTGCCGACAACAGCGGCCTGAGTACGCTGAACGTCTTCCCGGATGAAAACACCCGCGAGGTCACCGATATCCAAGCGGATGCGAACGGCGTCGTTGCCTTGCCAAACGGTGCGGGTGTGGGCGAGAACTTTGACGTCGGTTTGCAGTTTGGCCTGGTGCCGGATAGCGCCGATGGCAATGTCACCACCACCAACTTTACGTTGTGGTCGGACGACGGGCCGCTGACTTTTGCTGACATTGACCTGTCGGGCATGCGCCTGGTGGTCGATTCAGACGAGGCAGGCGGCGAAGTCTTGGGCGTGTCGGCCAGCGATGATCCCAATTGGGATGTGGGCGACGCGGTGCCGGACAGTGACATTGTGATCGAAGACGTGATGTCTTTGATGAGTGTCGTGCCAGATGAGACCGACGTGCCGGATGAAATCGAGGAAGATCCGCTCGACGTGGTCTGAGGCCAGCTGGTATGCTGAGAACAAGAAAGGCGCGCCCGGTGGGTGCGCCTTTTCCACGTTGGGCCGCCGGTTACGCTGTACGCCGAAACCAGGCCAAGAATGGTAGCGCCACCAGATACATGGTGATGCCATAGACAGCAGAGGGCAGGGCATAGGTGCTGAACCCATCGGACTGGCCCGAGATCAACGCGGCCAGTGTGATGCCCAGCGTGGCGTTCTGGATGCCGGTTTCAACCGCAATGGTCTTGCGCGCCTGCCATGCCAGCCCCGCAGCACCCGCCAGAAGCAGCCCGGCAAACATCAGTCCTGCGTTCAGCGTGATCAGGGCCGGGCCGAGGCTGGCAAGGTTGGAGACAAAAAGCGCCCCGTTGCCTGCGAGGGCCGCGATCACGATCACAACAAAAAGCACCGTGGCCAGCACCGAAAGTTTCGGTTCGGCCCAATCGGCGGTCCCGGGGGCAAAGCGGCGGATGGCGACGCCGATGGCCACTGGCAGCGTGGTGATCAGGAACATCGCCAGCGCCAGTGTCGTGACAGAGACCTGCGGAGCCGCATCCCCCATAAAGTGCGCCACTGCCCAAACGGCCAGCACCGGCACCGTCAGGATGCTGAGCAGGGACACCACGGCGGTCAATGATACCGACAGCGCAACATCGCCGCCTGCCAGTTTCGCAAGCATGTTCGAGGTGACCCCGCCCGGACAGAAGGCCAGCAGCATTACGCCAACCGCCAGTTCTGCCCGTAGGCCGAAGGCTAGGATCACGGCCCATGCGGCAAGTGGCACCAGCACGACTTGGCTGATGGCGCCGATGCCAAAGGCGCGCGGGTGTTTGGCAACACGCGCAAAGTCAGCCCCGGTCAGTCCGATGCCGAGTGACAGCATGATTACTGCAAGCGACAGCGGCAGTATGACGTTGATCAGGATGTCCATTTAGTCCCCCCATGTTGCAGCCACGCTAGGGGGCAAAGGGTGCGTTTGGCAAGGCGCATGAGATGCGCCTATGGAGGCGCTGCCTCCAAACCTCCGGGAATTTTTAGGACCAAAAAGAGGAGATCAAAGCGGCCAGAAGAACAGGATTGCCGGGATGGAAACTGCGACCACGATGATTTCCAGTGGCAGGCCCATGCGCCAGTAGTCGCCGAAGGAATAGCCGCCGGGGCCGAGGATCAGCGTGTTGTTCTTGTGCCCGATCGGCGTCAGGAACGCGCTGGAGGCGGCAACTGCCACAGCCATCAGGAACGGGTCGGGCGAGACATTGAGGGTCTGGGCCATTTGAATGCCCACGGGCGCGGCAACGATTGTCGTGGCGGTGTTGTTGAGCACATCCGACAGGGTCATAGTGACCACCATCAGCACGGTCAGCACGATCCAAGGCGCCAGCCCATCGGTCAGCGACACCAGTGCCCCTGCGATGAGTTCGGTCCCGCCTGAGGTTTCCAGCGCCGCCCCAAGCGGGATCATGGACCCCAGCAGCACGACGACGGGCCATTCGATATGGGTGTAAAGTTCTGCAAGGGGCACGATCTTGGTCAGCACATAGCCCACCACGACCAGCCCGAGGGCCACCGGCAGGTAGATCAACCCGAAGGAGGCCGCGACAACCGCGCCTGCGAACATGCCGATGGCAAGCCATGTCTTGCTGTCTTGGGTCACCGCAAGCCCACGGTCAGCCAGGGGCAGCACGCCAAGCCAGTCGGTGACGTGGGCAACCGTGTCGCGCGGGACCAGCAGCAGCAGAATATCACCAGCCTGCAAAGGTGTGTTGCGCAGTTGCGAGGTGATGCGCTTGCCGCGCCGCGACAGGCCCAGAAGCACCGTGCGTTGGCGCCATGTGATGCCCACGTCCTGCACGGTGCGCCCGTTCAGGCGCGAGGCCTCGGGCACCACGACTTCGACCAGTTCAACGCCTTCGCCGCCGGCGTTAAGCAGGTTTTCGCGGTGGCTATCGGCCAATGCAAAACTCAGCGTACTGCGAAATTCGTCAAGCGCGTCTGGGGTGGCTTCGAGGACCAGCGTATCACCCGCTTGCAACGACACGTTGCGCGCGGTGCCGTAGCGGCGTTTGCCGTCGCGGATCAGGCCCAGGATCGCAACATCGGCTTTGTCTGCCGTCTCTTGCAACTCTGCCAGGCGTTTGCCGATTTGTTTGTTGTCCTCGGGCACGGTGAGTTCGGCGATGTATTGCGAGATGTCTTCGGCATCCAGCAGACCATCATCGCGGGCCGGGATCAGCCGCCAGCCGATCAGCGCCACAAAGATCAGCCCGGCAACGGCGGCGATGCCGCCCACCGGGGCAAAATCAAACATCTTGAACGGTGCGCCCAAAGATTCCTGGCGGATCGAGGCGATGATGATATTTGGCGGGGTGCCGATCAGCGTGGCCATGCCGCCAAGGATCGTGGCAAAGCTGAGCGGCATCAGGCTCAGCCCCGGCGCGCGGCCAGCCTTGCGGGCGGTTTGGATATCGACGGGCATCAGCAGGGCCAGCGCCGCCACGTTGTTCATGAAGGCGGACAGCACGCCGCCGATCGCCCCCATCAACGTGATATGCGCGCCAAGCGAGCGCGTCGAATCGACCAGCGTGCGGGTGATCAACAGCACAGCACCCGAGCGTACCAGCCCGGCCGATACCACCAGCACCAGCGCCACGATCAGCGTCGCGGGGTGGCCAAACCCATCAAAGGCGTTCTTGGTCGGCACGACGCCGAGCACCACGCCTGCCATCAGCGCCGAGAAAGCAACGAGGTCATAGCGGAACCGGCCCCACAGCAGCAGGCCAAAAACCGCGCCGAAAAGACTGAAGAGAATGATTTGATCTATTGTCATGCGCAGGTATCTAGCTTGGTTGCTGACGTTGTAAAAGCCGATGTTGCGCGTGAGATTTGGTGTGGCATTTGGATGGGTGGCCCAAGCAGGCCATCTGCGCGGTGCCCATTGGTTCGGTCGATTGGCGCAGTAGGGGGGGGCGTCCGCGGCAAATTCGGCGTTAAGAAATCGGGGCACCTGGGTAATGGGGCTGTGGCTTGTTCCAATGCGGCGGCTGCCATATAGAGTGGCAAGAGTTTTTCAACCAGACGAGGTATACATGGCCGGCCATTCCAAATGGGCAAATATCCAGCACCGCAAGAACCGTCAGGATTCGGTTCGGGCCAAGGTGTTTTCCAAGATGTCCAAGGAGATCACCGTGGCCGCCAAGATGGGCGACCCGGACCCGGACAAGAACCCGCGTCTGCGCATGGCAGTGAAAGAAGCCAAGTCGGTTTCCGTGCCCAAGGATGTCATCGACCGCGCGATCAAGAAATCGCAGGCCGGGGATGGCGACGATTACGAAGAAATTCGCTATGAGGGCTATGGCCCGAATGGCGTGGCGGTGATTGTTGAGGCGATGACCGACAACCGCAACCGCACCGCGTCGAACGTCCGGTCAACCTTTACCAAAAACGGCGGCAATCTGGGCGAAACGGGCAGCGTCGGTTTCATGTTCGACCGCAAGGGCGAGATCACTTATCCCGCGTCCGTGGGGGATGCGGACACCGTGATGATGGCGGCAATCGAGGCCGGGGCCGAGGACGTCGAAAGCACGGAGGACGGTCATGTGATCTGGTGTATGGACACGGACCTGAACGATGTGGCCACAGCGCTCGAAGCATCATTGGGCGAATCGGATTCCACCAAGCTGGTGTGGAAACCTACCACCACCACCGACATGGACCTTGAGAACATGGAAAAGCTGATGAAGCTGGTGGATGCGTTAGAAGATGACGATGACGTGCAGCGCGTTACCACCAATTTCGAAGCCTCTGACGAGGTAATGGCCGCACTTTAGGGTTTGATGTGCAGGTTTTGATCGAGACAAAAAAACCGCCCACTCTGGTCAGAGATGGGCGGTTTTTCTTTTCCGTGACGACGGTGCGCAGGTCAGCCCGGCATACGCTTGCTGAACCAGCCAAAGGCGCGGGTGCGGCAGGGGGCCTGGGGTGCGGGCGTTTGCTGGGCGATGCGCGCCAGCACGCGTTTGACCTCGTTCAGGCGGGTCCGTGCGGCGGTGCCGCCGGCGCTGGCCTGCACGTGAAGAATTTTTGACTGCGTGTGCAGGGCTGCCTCGATCACGGCCAGTTCTGCGGGGCTGATTTCCAGCTTCTGTTGTTTGTCTAACATGACATCGTTCCTTTTACTCTGACCTGCACATAGGGTCGCACAAAGGGTTACGCTAGGGGCCGCGTCCTGGATCACTTAAATGTGTCAGATTTATTACGGTCTAGATCGGGGCCGGTGGTGTGGTCTGAACCTGTGGTGGCACAAGGGCACTGGTCGCAGCGTGTCTGATGGCAGCGGTCAGTGGGGCCAACGCCGGGGCCATGATCCGCGTCACCTGCCAGTACAGTGGCACATCGAGCGGCATCTCGGCGTCCAGCGCGACCAGTCGACCCGCCGTCAGATCCTGCGCCACCAGCATTTCAGGGTTCATACCCCAGCCCAGCCCAACGCAGGCGGCAGTGACAAAACCGTGGCTCGACGGCAGATGGTGGGTGGGCGGCCCAAGGCGTTGGCCGGTTTTCTGCATCATCCAGCGGTGTTGCAATTGGTCTTTCGCATCGAATACCAGCATCGGCGCGCAGGCGAGTGATGCGGCAGTCACCCCCTGTTCAAAGCAGCGGGTCACAAAATCCGGGCTGGCGGTGGCGCAATAGCGCAGCGCGCCCAGCGACCAGATGTCACAACCGGGTGCCGCGCGGGATTGTCCGGTAACAGCGGCGCTGACCTCGCCCCGGCGCAGCCAGTCGTCCGAGGTGTCTTGATCGTCGATCACCAGATCAAACATGAGGTCCGGCACCGCCGCCAGCGCCGGGATCAGCCAGGTCGCCATGACGTCCGCTGGTACGGCGAGGCGCAGGCGCGGGGCAGGGCCGCCTGTGGGACGCGCCGCCGCCAATGCCTGCGCCTCTAGCAGTGCGATGTCTTCGGCGTGTTTGGCAAGGCGCTGACCGATGGGCGTGGCGGTGCAGGGCTGGCCACGATTTACCAGTGTCGCCCCCACCCGATCCTCCAGCGCCTTGAGCCGTTGCGAAATTGCCGAGGGGGTCACGCCAAGCGCGCCCGCAGCCGCGTCAAAGCTGCCCAGCCGCAGGATGGCGGCGAGGGCCGCGAGTTGAGCGCTGTCGAGCATTAGTTTTCCTAATCTGGACGTAGTTAATTGAGTTTTCTTAATGAATTCAGCCTGCGTAAGCAACGAAAACCTGTTTTCCGGCCCGGAGCCTGCACCCCATGTACCAGTCCTTTCTGCCCGGCTTTGCCCTAAGTCTGACGCTGATCCTTGCTATTGGGGCGCAGAATGCCTTTGTCTTGCGTCAGGGGCTGCGGCGCGAACATGTGTTTGCCGTCTGTCTCACCTGCGCCGTGTCCGACGCGCTGCTGATTGCGGCAGGCGTTGCCGGGTTTGGCGCACTGGCAGAGGCTGCCCCCTGGTTCGAGATGGTGATGCGATTTGGCGGGGCGGCGTTTCTGCTGTGGTATGGCTGGCGCAATGCGGTGTCGGCCTGGCGCGGTGGCGACGTATTGCAGACCGATGGCGGCGCCGCACGCAGCCTGCCGCGTGCCATTCTGACCTTGCTGGCGCTCACATGGCTCAATCCGCACGTCTATCTCGACACGCTGGTGCTGCTCGGCTCGATCTCGGCGCAGTATTCTGATCGGGCGGCGTTTGGCGCCGGCGCGGTACTGGCCAGCTTTGCGTTCTTCTTTACCCTTGGTTATGGGGCGCGCCTGCTGGCACCGCTTTTTGCCAGGCCCCGCAGCTGGCAGGTGCTGGATGCTGTGATCGCGCTGACGATGTGGGCGATCGCAATTAAATTGATTGCGATGTGAAGAATTTTCTTCGCCGATCTTGCCCTTCCCGGTGGATTGGGAAAGGGTCGCGCCATGACACAAACCGTCGAAGCTTCTGCCGTTGCACACCGCCCTGTGGTCGGGATTTTCTGGATGTTGGTAACGGGGGCCTGTTTTATCATGGTCACGGCGCTGGTCAAACATATGGGGCCACGATTGCCCGCAGCCGAAGCTGCATTTCTGCGCTATGCCATGGGCTTGGTATTTATGCTGCCGATCCTGCGCTCGCTGGTGGCAACACCGGTCAGCGGCCGCCAATGGCGCCTGTTTGGCCTGCGCGGGCTGCTGCATGCCGTGGGCGTGATCCTGTGGTTCTACGCCATGACGCGCCTGCCCATCGCCGAAGTCACGGCGATGAATTACCTCGCGCCGATCTATGTCACCGTGGGGGCCGCGATATTCCTGGGCGAACGATTGGCCGCGCGGCGGATCGTGGCGGTCTGCCTGGGGCTGGCGGGCGCGGCGATCATCTTGCGGCCGGGGTTTCGCGAGGTCTCAAGCGGTCATCTGGCGATGCTGGTGGCGGCGGTGGTCTTTGCTGGATCGTACCTGCTGGCCAAGCTTTTGGCCGACGAGGCGCGCCCGGCGATGGTGGTCGCGATGCTGTCGATCTTTGTCACCCTTGGGCTGGCGCCCTTTGCCCTGCCGGTCTGGATCGCGCCGACCGGGTATGAACTGCTGATCCTTGCGGCGGTGGCGTTTTTCGCCACCGCGGGGCATTTCACCATGACACTGGCATTTGCCGCAGCACCAGTGACGGTGACGCAGCCGGTAACTTTTCTGCAACTGGTCTGGGCGACGCTGCTGGGCCTCGTGGTGTTCGGCGAACCGGTCGACATCTGGGTGGTGCTGGGGGGCGCTGTCATCCTGGGGTCCGTGACATTCATCACCTGGCGCGAGGCGATGCTGAAGCGACAGATCACGCCACCTTCGCTTGCCGCCAAGGTCTGAGGTTTTTCTTGATTGACGGGTCAATAAAGAGTCACCTATCCTAAGGCGGTCAACCGCCAAGGATCGAATCCAATGCCCAAGGTCGGAATGGAACCCATTCGCCGCAATGCGCTGGTCAAAGCGACCATCGCCGAAATCGGTGCTGCGCAGTCGCTGGATGTGACCGTGGGCCAGATCGCCAAACGTGCGGGCATGTCGACGGCGCTGGCGCATCATTATTTCGGCGGCAAGAACCAGATTTTTCTGGCCGCAATGCGCCACATTCTGTCTGAATATGGCGATGAGGTGCGCAAGCACTTGGCCAAGGCCAAGACCCCGCGCGACCGCGCCGCTGCAATTATCATTGCCAGCTTTGACGAAACCTGTTTCGCCCCCGGCACGGTGGCCGCCTGGATGACCCTGTATGCAGCATCGCGCACCAGCCCCGACACAAAACGCCTGCTGATCATCTATCAGCGCCGCCTGCGATCCAACCTGCGCCATGCCCTGCGCGGTATCAGTACCACGCCCGAGGCCGATGCCGATACGCTGGCCGCTCTGATCGACGGGCTTTACCTGCGCGCGGCCCTGTCGCGGCGTGGCACGGCTGACGCCGCGCGCACCAGCGCCTTGTCGACCCTCGACCTGTTGCTGAAAGCCGCCAAATGACCCAGCCCAATATCCTGATCCTGATGGTGGATCAGCTCAACGGCACACTCTTTCCTGATGGTCCCGCCGATTTCCTATATGCGCCCAACCTGAAAAAACTGGCGGCCCGGTCGACCCGGTTTCGTAACTGCTACACGGCCTCACCCCTCTGCGCGCCGGGGCGGGCGGCATTCATGTCGGGGCAGTTGCCTTCGGCCACGGGCGTCTATGACAACGCGGCAGAGTTCTGTTCGTCGATCCCGACCTACGCCCATCACCTGCGCCGCGCGGGCTATCATACCTGCCTGTCGGGCAAGATGCATTTCGTCGGCCCCGACCAACTACATGGTTTCGAGGAACGCCTCACCACAGACATCTATCCCGCCGATTTTGGCTGGACGCCCGATTACCGTAAACCGGGCGAACGCATCGACTGGTGGTACCACAATATGGGGTCTGTCACCGGCGCAAGCGTGGCCGAAATATCCAACCAAATGGAATACGACGATGAGGTCGCCTTTAACGCCACCCGCAAGATTTACGACCTGTCGCGCGGGCTGGACAAACGCCCCTGGTGCCTGACCGTCAGCTTCACGCACCCGCATGATCCCTATGTCGCGCGCCAGAAATACTGGGACCTCTACGAGGACTGCGATCAGATGCGCCCGACGGTGCCTGCAATCCCCTATGACGAACAGGACCCTCATTCCAAACGCATCTTCGATGCCAACGACTGGCGCAGCTTTGACATCACGGACGACGACATCACCCGTTCGCGCCGCGCCTACTTTGCCAATATCAGCTACCTTGACGACAAGGTGGGCGAGATCCTTCAAACGCTCGAAGATACGCGGCAAGAGGCGATCATTCTCTTTGTGTCCGACCATGGCGATATGCTGGGCGAACGCGGCCTATGGTTCAAAATGTCCTTCTTTGAGGGCGCCGCCCGCGTGCCGATGATGATCTGCGCGCCGCAGATGGCACCGGGACTGCAGAAAACCCCGGTCAGCAACATCGACGTCTGCCCAACACTGTGCGATCTCGCGGGCGTCAGCATGGACGAGGTTATGGAGTGGACGACCGGCCAGTCGCTGGTGCCGATGGGGCAGGGCGTGGCACGTACCGAACCCGTCGCCATGGAATACGCCGCCGAAGCCTCCTATTCACCGATGGTCTCGCTGCGCGCGGGGGCATGGAAATACACCCGCTGCGCGCTCGACCCCGAACAGCTTTTTAACCTCGACGACGACCCACACGAGCTGAGCAACCTCGCGAATGATCCCGCCCACGCGGACACATTGAAAGATTTCCGAACCCAGGCCGATGCCCGCTGGGATTTGCCCGCCTATGACGCCGATGTGCGCAAGTCCCAGGCCCGCCGCTGGGTGGTCTACGACGCGCTGCGCTCAGGGGGCTATTACCCTTGGGATTATCAACCCCTGCGTCTCGCCTCGGAACAATACATGCGCAACCATATGGACCTGAATGTGCTGGAAGAGAACAAGCGCTTCCCCCGCGGAGAGTGATCTCTCTTTTTGGTCTTAAATATTCCTCGCCGAAGGCAAGAAAGTTCTGCAATGCCCTATGATACCCAACCCCAGGCCAGCCATTTTATCGCTGGTAAATATGTCGAAGACAAAGCCGGCACACCGATCCCGGTGATCTACCCTGCCACGGGCGAGGTCATAGCCACCGTCTATGCCGCAACACCCGCCATTGTGGAACAGGCCATCGCCGCCGCCAAATCCGCGCAGGCCGCATGGGGCGCGATGACCGGCACGGAACGCGGCCGCATCCTGCGCCGTGCCGCCGACATGATGCGCGACCGCAACCATGATCTGTCGGTGCTGGAAACATGGGACACTGGCAAACCCTATCAAGAGACCTCTGTGGCTGATGCCACCAGCGGCGCGGACGCGCTGGAGTATTTCGGCGGGCTAGCGGCGACGTTGACGGGCGAACACATCCAGTTGGGCGACAATTGGGTCTATACCCGGCGTGAACCCTTGGGTGTCTGTGTTGGCATCGGTGCGTGGAATTATCCCACGCAGATCGCCTGCTGGAAAGGCGCGCCTGCGCTGGCCTGCGGCAATGCAATGATCTTCAAGCCGTCGGAAACCACCCCGCTTTGCGCGTTGAAAGTAGCCGAGATATTGCACGAGGCAGGCTTGCCCGACGGGCTGTTCAACGTGGTGCAGGGCTTGGGCGACGTCGGCAATGCCTTGGTGACGGACCCGCGCGTCGACAAGGTGTCGCTGACAGGCTCCGTGCCCACGGGCCGCAAGGTCTATGCCGCCGCTGCCTCGGGGATCAAACACGTCACCATGGAATTGGGCGGTAAATCCCCGATGATCGTGTTCGAAGACGCTGACATCGAAAATGCCGTCGGCGGCGCGATCCTGGGCAACTTCTATAGTTCCGGTCAGGTCTGTTCCAACGGCACGCGGGTCTTTGTACACAAAGACATCAAGGAGGCCTTCCTTGCGCGGCTCGCGGAACGCCTGGGCAACGCGGTGGTCGGAGATCCGATGAACCCGGATACCAATTTTGGCCCGATGGTCAGCGAAAACCAAATGAACATTGCGCTGGGCTATATCGCCAAGGGCAAGGCCGAAGGTGCGCGTCTGGTCTATGGCGGGGAGCGCATCGCGCGTGACGGCTTTTTCATGCAGCCCACCGTTTTTGCCGATGTCACTGACGATATGGTAATCGCCCGTGAAGAAATCTTTGGTCCCGTTATGGCGGTGCTTGATTTCGAGGATGAGGCCGAGGTGATGGCCCGGGCCAACGACACTGAATTCGGCCTCGCCGCAGGGGTGTTCACCCGCGATATGGCTCGCGCTCACCGCGTGGCTGCCGGGTTTGAGGCGGGCACATGTTTCATCAACAGCTACAACGACGCACCCGTCGAGGCCCCTTTTGGCGGATCGAAAAACTCTGGTGTCGGGCGCGAGAACTCCAAGGCGGCGATCAACTATTACAGCCAGTTGAAATCTGTCTTCGTGCGTATGGGCGATGTCGAAGCGCCATTCTAGGCGCCGATGAACGAAGGGTGAGCGGTGCTTGAGGGGTCAGCGTGATCCGTCAAGTCGCCACCATAAGGATGGAATGCGATTCCCCGCCGCCAAGGGCCAGCCAAGCGCCGCGTTGCGCGGCCCTGAGTGTGCGTGGGATCACGGAAGGTAAGTGACTATGGAAGCTGAATTTGTAATCGTCGGGGCCGGATCGGCGGGCTGTGCGATGGCCTACCGTCTGGCCACGGCCGGGCGGCGCGTTATCGTCATCGAACATGGCGGCACGGACGCAGGCCCGTTTATCCAGATGCCAGCCGCACTCAGCTATCCGATGAATATGGCGCGCTACGATTGGGGCTATAAATCAGAGCCTGAGCCGCATCTTGGCGGGCGCCGGCTGGCCTGTCCGCGCGGCAAGGTCATCGGCGGGTCATCGTCCATTAACGGGATGGTTTATGTCCGTGGTCACGCAATGGATTTTGACCATTGGGAGGAAACGGGCGCCCAGGGTTGGGGGTTCGCCGATGTGCTGCCCTACTACAAACGCATGGAAAGCTGGCACGACGGCGGCCATGGCGGCGATGCGACCTGGCGCGGCACCGATGGCCCGCTGCACGTCTCGCGCGGGCCACGCGCCAATCCGCTATTTGACGCCTTTGTGCAGGCCGGTGCACAGGCGGGTTACCCGGTGACTGACGATTACAACGGCCAGCAGCAAGAAGGCTTTGGCCCGATGGAACAGACCGTGTGGGGCGGGCGGCGTTGGTCTGCGGCCAATGCCTATCTGCGCCCGGCGCAAAAGACCGGCAACGTCACGCTGATCCGTGCGCTGGCCCGCAAGGTTGTGATCAAAGACGGGCGCGCCGTGGGCGTTGAAGTCAAACGCGGTGCGCGCATCGAGTTGATCCGGGCCACCGGCGAAGTCATCTTGGCCGCATCGTCGATCAATTCGCCCAAGCTTTTGATGTTATCGGGCATTGGCCCAGCCGCGCATCTGGCGGAACATGGCATCGACGTGGTCGCAGATCGCCCCGGCGTGGGCCAGAACCTGCAAGACCATATGGAGCTGTATATCCAGATGGCCGCAAGTCAGCCAATCACGCTCTATAAACACTGGAACCTGCTGTCCAAGGCCGTAATCGGGGCGCAGTGGCTTTTTACCAAGACGGGCATGGGGGCGTCGAACCAGTTTGAATCTGCGGCTTTCATCCGCTCGAAGCCCGGCGTGCAATACCCTGATATTCAATACCATTTCCTCCCGATCGCCGTGCGTTACGACGGACAGGCGGCGGCAGAGGGGCATGGGTTTCAGGCCCACACCGGGCCGATGCGGTCAAAATCCCGTGGTAACGTCACGCTGCGGTCTTCTGATCCAGCTGACGACCCGGTGATCCGTTTCAACTACATGTCACACCCCGATGACTGGGAGGAATTTCGCACCTGTATCCGCCTCACGCGCGAGATTTTCTCGCAGGAGGCGTTCAAGCCTTTTGTCAAGCACGAGATCCAGCCCGGTGCCCATTTGCGAAGTGATGACGAACTCGACAGCTTTATCCGCGAGCACGCAGAGAGTGCCTATCATCCCTGTGGCACCTGCCGGATGGGGGCCGCGGATGACGTGCAAGCCGTCGTCGATCCTCAGGCGCGGGTGATTGGGGTTGAGGGGCTGCGTGTGGCCGACAGTTCGATTTTTCCGCGCATCACCAATGGCAACCTCAACGCGCCGTCCATCATGGTGGGGGAAAAAGTTTCGGATCTGCTGCTGGGCCTTGATCCGTTACCGCGCGCCAATGATGAACCCTGGCTGCACCCCAACTGGCAAGTGGCGCAGCGGTAGGCGTGCGTTAACCTTTCTTAACAAAGGGACTTGCCCGGTGGCCCGTCTGGCGGCATACCCGGCACCATGTTAAGAATTTGTTCATGGTTTGCCCTCACGCTGTATATGGCGGCGGCGTTCGGGTCGGTCGCGCGGGCGGACGAGGTGATTGTTGGCACCGCGCGGGTCATTGACGGCGATACATTCGATGTGGCGGGGCAGCGTATCCGCCTGCACGGCATCGACGCGCTAGAGGCTGCGCAAACCTGCCAGACCGAGGGCGGGCAGCCCTGGGCCTGCGGCGACTGGACCACGCGGCAGGTGCGGGATCGTTATCAAGGCAGGCAGATGCGCTGTGACGCATTGGAGCGCGACCGTTATGACCGGATCGTGGCGCGCTGTATGGCGGATGGCCGGGATGTCGGGCAGGCGCTGGTGCAGGATGGGCTGGCCTTTGCCTATCGTAAATATTCGATGGCCTATGATTTGGACGAAAAGGCCGCCTTTGTCGCCGGGCGGGGCATACATGGCTTCAAAACCACCTCACCTGCACGCTACCGCGTCACAAGGCGCAGCGGCGGCCCGGTGACGGTGCAGTCTAACGGCGACTGCAAAATCAAAGGTAATATCAGTGCCAAGGGCGCGCGTATCTATCACCTGCCGGGGCAGGAGTTCTATGCCAAGACCCGGATCAACACGGCCAAGGGTGAACGCTGGTTTTGTGCCGAGGCCGAGGCGCGCGCGGCAGGGTGGCGGCGCGCCAAGCGTTGATCACTCTACCCGGTAGGGCAGCACGTCGCGCAGATTTGGGTCCACCACCAGTTGGCGTTCCAACGGCGGCACGGACCGCTGATGGCAGTCCTTACGCTCGCAGATACGGCAGGAAATACCAATCGGTTCGAATGCCTGCGCGCGGTTTATGTCCAGCCCATCGGCATAGACCAGTGCGGGCGCATGGCGCACTTCGCAGCCCAATGCGATGGCATAGCGCCGCACCGGCGCGCCGAAGCGCCCCGCAGGTTTGGAGATATCGCGCGCCAGAGAGATGTAGCGCACGCCATCGGGAGTTTCGGCCAGTTGCCGCAAGAACCTACCCGGCGTTTCGAACGCACGGTGCACATTCCACAGCGGGCAGGCGCCGCCAAAGCGGGCAAATTGCATCCGTGTGGCGGAGTGGCGTTTGGTGATGGTGCCCGCCTGATCCACCCGGACAAAGAAAAATGGAATCCCCTTTGCGCCGGGGCGCTGCAATGTCGACAGGCGGTGCGCAATCTGCTCAATGGACGCGCCGAAATGCCCGGCCAGAACCTCCAGATCATGGCGGCAGGCTTGGGCCTTTTCCTGAAACGTCGCATAGGGCAGCAGGGCAGCCCCGGCAAAATAATTGGCCAGACCAATCTTGGCGATATCGCGCGCGGCCCGGCTGTGGAAACGCGCCAGATCCAGGGTCGCCTCCAGCAGGGCGTCTTGCCGGGTCAGCGCCATTTGAAGCAGCAGTTGAAAGGTCTGGGTTTCGGGCGCGGCACGGGCCGAGATGCGCAGCGTCTTGGTGGTGGGATCAAAGGCGCGCAGGCGGTCGGCGTCGTCAAAGATCACCTGCACGCCGGCATTGGCGAGCGACGACACCGCCGCGACGCGCATGTTGCGATGCCCGCCTTCGCGCGATGCAAAATGTTCGGCGGCGCGGTCGACGGCGTCGATATAGTTGTCGCAATAATGAAAGAAGTCGCGGACTTCTTCCCAGGGGGACGGCGTTGCACGGGCGTCTTCGCGCCCCAGCGCCTCGTCCAGCGACGCCAGTCGTTCATGCACCTGACGGTAATTCTGGTGCAGCGTGAGAAAGGCATGGGCCAACCCCGGTGCGTTGGAGGCGGTCAGGCGAATGTCGGCCATGCCAGGCATGTCCCCGGCAAACACAGGGTCCGCCAGCGCCTCTCGCAGATCACTGACCAGACGCTCGCCATCGCCGCTGCTCAGTTCGGTGACATCCAGGCCAAATTCAGACGCAAGTGCCAGTACGACATTTGTACTGACCGGGCGATTGTTGTTTTCCATCTGGTTGAGATAGGGCAGGGAAACCCCCAGCCGGGCGGCAAAGTTCTTTTGAGTCAGCCCGACGCGGGTGCGGGTTTCGCGTAATTTGACGCCAGCGTAGAGTTTCTGAATCGCCATTCCGCCCGCCTTTGCAAGTTTGCAGTTTGCAACAGCTTAACTTTGCAAACCAACTACCGCAAGGTGGCGCGGGTATAGTTAACGCCGGATTAAAGCCCCAAAGCTTTTTCGCGGCGGATCACCACCCAGATCGACGCCACCCCAGCCATTGCGGTGATCAGCATCAGCCATAGCAGTGGATATGCCCCGCTTTGCGGAGTCAGAAGCGCCCCGGCCAGCGCGCTGAGTGCGGCACCGCCGACAATCATGATCGCACCACCCAGCCCCGACGCCGTGCCGGCCAGATGTGGCCGCACCGACAGCATACCGGCGGTTGCGTTAGGAATACACAACCCGTTGCCAAGGCCGACAAGTGTCATCAGGCCGAAAAAACTGATCGGGGTGCCATATCCCGCAAGAAAGATCAGCAGCGACACGATGCCGCCCACCGCATTCGCGATACAGCCCCAGAGCACCAGCTTGTTGACGCCGTGTTTGGTGGCCGTGCGGGCGGTGATGAAGTTGCCCACGAAATACCCGATTGCAGGGGCGCCAAAGTACAGGCCCAGAACCGCGGGTTCCATGCCGAACACCACCGTGCCGACGAATGGCGCGCCGCCCAGATACGCAAAGAACGCGCCTGAACAGAACCCGGACGCCAGCGCGTAGCCCCAAAACCGTGGCGAGCGCAGCAACTCGGGGTATTCGCCAAATTGCTGGCGCAGAGTTTTGCCCGTGGCCCGCGCGGTTTCGCCCAGATCGGCCCAAGTGATGAGCCCAACCAGACCGCCCAAGATGAGCAGCGCCCAGAACGATGCCTGCCAGCCAAAGTTTTGTTCAAGCACGCCGCCGACAGCCGGGCTGATCATTGGGACCAGTGCCATGCCCATGGTGACATAGCCGATCATCGAGGCAGATTGGTCTTGGGTATAAAGGTCGCGGATCACGGCGCGGCTTAGGACCATACCGGTCGCTATCACCGCCTGCGCCATGCGGAAAAACAGGAATGTCCCGATATTCGGCGCCAGAAGGCAGCCCGCCGTGGCAACCACAAACAGCGCAATCGCCCAAAGCATCACGCGACGGCGCCCCAGGTTATCTGATATCGGGCCAACAAATAGCTGCAAGAAGCCGCTGAAGAGCAGATAAAGCGGCACCGATAGCTGCATTGCCGCATAACTTGTGCCGAAATAGTCGGCCATCGCGGGCAGGCTGGGTAAAAAAATGTTCATCACCATGGCCGACAGCCCCGCAAGCAGGATCAGGGTGGCGATGTGGGGCGGGGTCGTTTTATCTAAGAAACGAACGCGGGGCGTAATATACATGCAAAAGGAATTATGCCTGGCTCTGGATATTGTCCATGGGCCGCCATGTGATTTGCAGATTTGCGATTTGCGATCTCAATGCTGCAATATATTTGCAAATTTGCAAAATTGCGCTTTGGTTGCCCTGCCTGCTTCGATAGAATGGCAAAAATCATAGCAGGGGTGCGTCATGAAAGACATTCTCGAACAGTTGGAACAACGCCGCGAAGCCGCTCGCATGGGTGGGGGCCAGGCGCGCATTGATGCGCAGCATAAACGGGGCAAACTGACAGCCCGCGAGCGGGTCGATCTGCTGTTGGATGAGGGGTCTTTCGAAGAGTTTGACATGTTCGTCGCCCATAGGTGCACCGATTTTGGTATGGAAAAACAACGTCCTGCGGGTGACGGTGTTGTCACCGGATGGGGCACCATCAATGGGCGGCTTGTCTATTTGTTCTCTCAGGATTTCACGGTGTTCGGTGGGTCGCTGTCTGAAACCCACGCGCAGAAAATCTGCAAGATTATGGATATGGCGGTGCAGAATGGCGCCCCCGTGATCGGGATCAATGATTCCGGTGGCGCGCGCATTCAAGAAGGTGTGGCCAGTCTTGCGGGCTATGCCGAAGTCTTTCAGCGCAACATCGAAGCGTCGGGTGTTATCCCACAAATCAGCGTGATCATGGGGCCCTGTGCTGGCGGCGCCGTCTATTCGCCTGCGATGACCGACTTTATCTTTATGGTCAAAGACAGCTCTTACATGTTTGTCACCGGGCCGGACGTGGTAAAGACAGTGACGAACGAAGTCGTGACCGCTGAGGAACTGGGTGGCGCGCGCACTCATACGTGCAAATCATCGGTTGCCGATGGGGCCTTTGAAAACGATGTCGAAGCCTTGGCCGAGGTCCGCCGTCTGGTTGATCTGCTGCCCGCCAATAACCGCGAAAAACCCCCGGTGCGCCCGTTCTTTGACGATCCGGAACGGATTGAGCCGTCATTGGATACGCTGGTGCCGACCAATGCCAACACGCCCTACGACATGAAGGAGCTGATCCTGAAACTGGGCGATGAGGCAGATTTTTATGAAATTCAGGCCGAGTTTGCCAAGAATATCATCACCGGCTTCATCCGCATCGAGGGCCGCACCGTGGGCGTGGTGGCCAACCAGCCAATGGTGCTGGCGGGGTGTCTGGATATTGACAGCAGCCGCAAGGCGGCGCGGTTCGTACGGTTCTGCGATGCCTTTGAAATTCCGATCCTGACACTGGTTGATGTGCCCGGGTTCCTGCCCGGCACGTCACAGGAATACGGCGGTGTGATCAAACATGGTGCGAAATTGCTGTTTGCGTATGGCGAGGCGACAGTGCCGATGGTCACCGTGATCACCCGCAAGGCTTATGGCGGGGCCTATGACGTGATGGCGTCCAAACATCTGCGCTCGGATTTCAATTATGCCTGGCCCACTGCCGAGGTCGCCGTGATGGGCGCCAAGGGGGCGACAGAGATCATCCACCGTGCCGATCTGGGCGACGCCGAGAAGATCGCGCAACACACTGCCGATTACGAGGCGCGTTTTGCCAATCCATTTGTCGCGGCGGAACGTGGGTTCATCGACGAGGTGATCCAACCGCGTACCACGCGCAAACGGGTCGCGCGGGCCTTTGCATCGCTGCGCAACAAGAAGGCGAGCATGCCGTGGAAGAAACACGATAATATTCCGCTGTAACGGTTTGGTTGAAGGGGGCGTATGATGGCCAGACAAACAGAACAATACCCAAACGGTTGGCCGTGGTTGTTGGCGGTCACGGTCTATCTGAGCGGGAAACTGCTGGTTCGCCTGATGGTGACAGCCGGGGAGTACGCGAGCCGTACGACGATCTGGCTGGATATTTTCATCACCATCGCTGTGATGTGGGCCGCGGTGCATTTTGCACGGCAGGTTCGCGCGCACCCCGACAGCGAACCGGGGCGCATTGCGTGGGCGAACCGGCTGTGTGGCGTCGCGATCGTCGCCGGTCTTGGTCTTCTTTTGCTGCGTTTGGTGCCAGAGCATGGCTGGAGCACAGGGCATTGGTCATATGACTACCGCAAGTAACATCTGCGCCACAGCGGCCGGGCGGAGGCCGCGTTTATCCGCCGCGCAAGGTCGGCAGCGCACCTGTGCGGCGGTGTTTGCGACCGCTCTGACGCTGGGCGCCAGCCCCGCGCTGGCCATCGACGTGCCGTCGGGCCAGCCTGTCGAACTGCAAGAGGTGCTGGTCGATGATCTGGGCGACGAGGTCTGGCTGCGTTTTCGTTTTATCGCGCCGCAGATCGCCCGCGAGGCGGGTGCGATCCCTTATGATGTAGCTGCACCCGACATGGCGCACCTGTGCCAATCCATGGCCTTGCCCTACATCACGGAATATGCGCTGGAGGGGCAAGTGATCGTTGTCTCGCTGGCGGATCGCGCCACCGAATTTGGGGTGCCCGACCCTGACGCGACACAGTTTTTTGAGGCCTTCCGTCCACTGGACGGGGCCTGCATCTGGGAAGGTTTGTAATGCGACCACTATATCTTGGGGTGCTTCTGGCGCCCAAGGCAACAAATGAGGCTTTGGAGTCACATCACCGCCGATTGAGCGACACCCCATATCCATCCCCAACTGAATCGCTTATGGTGTGGCCAAGGAATACCCTAGTATCCCTTACCTCAGAATCGGGGCAGGCGAGGCGTATCGCAGTGCCGAGCCCCACTAACAGTGACAGGAGACTTAGATGTCGAAGAGCATCAAATTGCTGGCAGCTTTCGGACTTATCGCTGCCGTGGCCGCATGCACAAGCGGCCAGACAGAAGAAGAATACGTTGTGGTTGACCCGGAGCCCATTTCGGTCGAACCAGTCTACACCGGCAAGTACAAGTAATGTCGGCCGGCAGCAGGCGTTCGCGCCTGCTGCCACCACAACCGGCACCCCTGCAATCGGGAGGGGTGTGTGATGCAGGCATATATGCTGAAACATCGCGGTTTTCCGGGGCGTCTGCCCGGCACCGATTTCCAATTCACCATTCGGCGGCCCAACCCCAAGGGCGTCACACCCATCACAAAGCGCGAACGCCGGTCTGATCGACGTCCGCCCGACAAACGCGCCGACGCTGCCTTTATGAAGGCGTTGTGGGAAGCTTTTGGCGAACACCCGTTTGAGCGTGGCAATCTGGATGCGGGGCGCCTTTCCTGGCTTTTCGGCCGTGAGGTGCTGCCTGCGACAGATCCGTTTGATCCGGCCAGCTATGAGGCGCTGTTGGTGTTGAACGTACCCGTGGCACGCGCGTCGTTCCCCGAGGCATTCGATACGTGATCGGCGCGTTGTCGCCAGTTGCGTTGCGCGTTCAGCGCCGCTTTGCCGATTTCCGCCGAGCCGGGATTGGCCCCTTGGCCACGTCGGCTGTTTCGGTCAATGTCTATCCTGCGGGGCGGGTTTCAATGTATAGATCCGCTCAGCACCAAGACCATACCCCTTCCCCTAACGGGCAGCAGGCCAAACCCTTGGAATTGCTGTCCGATTTTTCCAGTGGGCGTGGGCAGGGTTACACAGAGGCAACAGATAACTCCGGGCGGGAACCAAGCAAGGCTCCCTGCGTTAACGGAGTAGGCAGAAGCAGTGAAGGAACAGGTCAATGTCCATCCATAAGATCATTATCGCGCTTGGCGCATGTGCCGGGTTGGCCGCTTGCGGCGACAACCTTGGCGAACAGGCACTGGGTGGGGCAGCCATCGGCGCCGGTGCCGCTGCGATCACCAGCGGGTCGTTGTTGCAAGGTGCAGCGATCGGTGCTGCGGGCAACGTCGCATATTGCCAGCTCAACCCCGGAAAGTGCCGCGGCTACTAAGACCGCCGCCCATCCTTTCCTTCTGACAATCAAGGATCACGCCGCACCCCGGCGTGCCCGTTGTCTTGACCAAATTTTAACACCACGCACCGCGCAGCCTCGGCTGACGCGGCTTTTTGCGTTGACCACTAGCAGCAGAGGAACCGCCCATGTTTGACAAAATCCTGATCGCCAACCGGGGTGAGATCGCCTGTCGCGTCATCAAGACCGCCAAAAAGATGGGGCTGACCACAGTTGCCATCTATTCGGACGCCGACGCGCAGGCGCTGCACGTGCAGATGGCGGACGAAGCGATCCATATTGGGCCACCGCCTGCCAACCAGTCCTACATTGTCATCGACAAGGTGATGGCGGCGGTCAAGGAAAGTGGCGCACAGGCTGTGCACCCTGGTTACGGCTTCCTCAGCGAAAATGCTAAGTTTGCCGAAGCCCTTGAGGCCGCCGGGGTCGCCTTTGTTGGCCCCCCTGTTGGTGCCATCGAAAAGATGGGTGACAAGATCACGTCGAAAAAGATCGCGCAGGAGGCCGGTGTGTCCACCGTGCCCGGCTATATGGGGATCATCGAAGACGCAGAAGAAGCCGTGAAAATTTCCCGCGAGATCGGCTATCCGGTGATGCTCAAGGCGTCAGCGGGCGGTGGCGGCAAGGGGATGCGCATTGCCTGGGACGACGACGAGGCGCGCGAGGGATTTCAAAGCTCCAAGAACGAGGCCGCCAGCAGCTTTGGCGATGATCGGATCTTTATCGAAAAGTTTGTAACCCAGCCGCGGCACATTGAAATTCAGGTGCTGTGTGATGCGCATGGCAATGGCATCTATCTGGGCGAACGCGAATGTTCGATCCAGCGCCGTAACCAAAAGGTTGTCGAAGAGGCGCCGAGCCCCTTTCTTGACGAAGCGACCCGCAAGGCGATGGGTGAACAGGCCGTCGCACTGGCACAGGCCGTGGGTTATACCAGTGCCGGGACGGTCGAATTCATCGTTGATGGCGCCCGAAATTTCTACTTTCTCGAAATGAACACCCGGTTGCAGGTGGAACATCCGGTCACTGAAATGATCACTGGCGTCGATCTGGTCGAACAGATGATCCGCGTTGCCAACGGAGAAGAGCTGACGATCAAGCAATCTGATGTAAAGCTGAACGGCTGGGCCATCGAAAACCGGCTTTATGCCGAAGACCCATACCGCGGCTTTCTGCCCTCCATCGGCCGTCTGACCCGGTACCGTCCGCCTGCCGAGGTCACGCAGGATACCCATGTCGTGCGCAATGATACCGGCGTGTACGAGGGCGGCGAAATCTCCATGTATTATGACCCGATGATCGCCAAGCTGTGCACTTGGGCGCCGACGCGGGCCGAAGCGATTGAACGGATGCGTGTCGCGCTGGACAGTTTCGAAGTCGAGGGCATTGGGCATAACTTGCCATTCCTGTCGGCGGTGATGGATCACCCGATTTTCATCGCAGGCGAGATGACGACCGCCTTTATTGCCGAAGAATTCCCCGAGGGATTTACCGGCGTTACCCTGCCCGAAGACGCGCTGCGCCGCATTGCCGCCGCCACGGCCGCGATGCACCGCGTCGCCGAAATTCGCCGCGCGCGGGTGTCAGGGCGGATGGACAACCACGAACGCAAAGTTGGCAGCGATTGGAATGTCGCCGTGCAGGGTCAGTCGTTTAATCTGCGCATCGACGCCGACCGCGACGGGGCGACCGTGGTGTTTGGCGATGCGGTGACAGGGCAGGTGCCGTCCGACAGCAAGACCATCCGCGTCAGCGGGGATTGGACGCCGGGCAACCAGTTGGCCAATATGACCGTCGATGGCGAGCCGTTGGTGATGAAGGTCGGCAAAATCTCGGGCGGGTTCCGTATTCGCACCCGGGGCGCCGACCTCAAGGTGCATGTGCGCACCCCGCGTCAGGCCGAATTGGCCGCCCTGATGCCTGAAAAAATGCCGCCCGACACCTCCAAACTGCTGCTCTGCCCCATGCCGGGTCTGGTGGTCAAGCTGGAGGCACAGGTCGGTGACGAGGTGCAGGAGGGTCAGATCCTATGCACCATCGAAGCGATGAAGATGGAAAACAACCTGCGCGCCGAGAAAAAGGGCGTGGTCAGCAAGATCAACGCAGCGGCAGGCGACAGCCTGGCGGTGGATGATGTGATCATGGAGTTCGAATAGGGTGCAACCGGATCGGAATCAGCGGAGCAGGGGGAGCGGGCATCAACGGATGACCTCGCGCTCGTTGTTTTCTCTGATCTCGCGTTGGCGCAAGGGCATCTTGTCGATGCTGCGGGTGATTTCGCGCACGTCCCACGGGAAGGGTTTGCGCAACTCAACACGGCCTTCCTTGTCCATCAGCACCAACATGAACCCGCGTGGGCGCAGTTTCAGCCGCATGGCGCTGCGCCCGGCGGGGTCCGTGTCGGTCAACACAATGACGTCGCGCAAGCGTAATTCTTCTTCGCGGGCATGCAGATATTCCATCTGCGCGACAAACGCGGGGTCGTCTTCACCATCCGCAAAGACTAGAACAGGCCGCTTTTTCCAAAGGAATTCGCTCAAATCAGCCATATCTGCCGTCAAGAACAGTGGATCAGTTTCTGGCGTGGTGACATCCTGCGCAAGGCTGGCGCTGGCGAATAACCCTGCAATAACAAGCGGTATAAGACGTTTCATTCAGGCTCCTGTCCTCTCTGATATAGGGGTTAGCGGGGCAATTGCGAAGGGTAAACCGGAGCATTTTCATATTAAGCTCATTGCAAGAGGTCTGACGGCATGACTGGGGCATTCCCCGCGTCTTGGCCGTTCGGGGCGGTCGTTGTCACTGCATTGGGCCGCGCCGTTATGGATATTATTCTGCACATTGGGGCGCATCGCAGCGGCACCACCAGTTTCCAGCATTATTTGCGCGACAGCCATGCGGACCTGTCCGAACAGTCCATTGGTTATTGGGGTCCGGCGCGTACCCGGCAATCGGTTTTTCCAGGGCTGTTTCCCAAGCCAGCGGCGGCCAGGGGGCGCAACCTGTGTCGCCGGGCCGAAGGCCGCGTGCAGATGCAGGTGGCGCAATGCCTTGACCGCGGCGTAACGCATCTCCTGGTCAGCGATGAAAACATGATCGGCTCCTCTTGTCACAGCCTGCGCCAGCGGAAGTTATACCCCGCCATCGGCGAACGCATGGCCCGCATCGGCAGCGCGTTTGGCGGAAGTGTCAGCCGGGTGGTGCTGAGCACGCGGGCACAAGACCTGTGGTGGGCCTCTGCCGCCGCCTATACCGTTGCGCGGGGCCACCGTGTGCCGGACGCCGCCGCACGCGAAGAGATTGCGCGCAGCCCGCGTGGGTGGCGCGACGTGATCACCGATCTGGCCTGCGCCCTGCCGGAGGCCGACATTCGCATCGCCCCATTTGAACAATACGCAGGCCGCGCTGATGCGCTGCTCAACACCTGTTTGGATATACCGGCCCCCGCCCCGCGCGAGGTCCGCTGGCTCAACCGTTCGCCCAATCTGCCGGCCCTGCGCCGCGCCTTGGTTGAACGCGGAGAAGACCCTGCCATCCTGCCCGACGATACGGGCCGCTGGCAGCCTTTCAGCGCCGCACAAGTGGCGGCGTTGCAAGAACAATACGCCGATGATCTGTTCTGGCTGACCGCCGGGGCCGATGGGCTGGCCACACTGACAGAGGACCCAACCCGGAAAAGAGCAGGCATCAGCCCGCCGCCGGGTGACATGACAAGAGGACAATCACATGACATCCGACCCCAAGAGCGACAAGGCACGCTGGCGCCATCTGGCTGAAGGCGAACTGCGTGGGCGCGGCCCCGACGATCTGATCTGGCACACGCTGGAAGGCATCGACGTGCAGCCGGTCTATACCACCGATGATCTGGCCGGTCTGTCCCACCTGGACAGCATCCCCGGTGATGCCCCCTATACACGCGGCGTCAAGGCAACGATGTACGCAGGCCGCCCCTGGACCATCCGGCAGTACGCCGGGTTCTCGACCGCCGAGGAATCCAACGCCTTTTACCGCCGCGCACTGGCGGCAGGGCAGCAGGGCGTATCGGTTGCCTTTGATCTGGCGACGCACAGGGGATATGACAGCGACCACCCACGCGTCGAAGGGGATGTTGGCAAGGCCGGTGTGGCCATCGACAGTGTCGAGGATATGAAAATCCTATTTGACGGTATCCCTCTGGATCAGGTGAGCGTCAGCATGACAATGAACGGCGCGGTTATTCCCATCCTGGCCAGCTTTATCGTGGCGGGGGAAGAGCAGGGGCATGACCGGGCCAAGCTTTCCGGTACGATCCAGAATGACATCCTCAAGGAATTCATGGTCCGTAACACCTATGTATATCCACCGGAACCGTCGATGCGGATCATTGGGGACATCATCGAATATACCTCTGACCACATGCCGAAATTCAACTCGATCTCGATCTCGGGCTACCACATGCAAGAGGCCGGTGCGAACCTCGTGCAGGAGCTGGCCTTTACCCTTGCCGACGGCCGTGAATATGTCCGCACTGCCATCGCGGCGGGCATGGACGTCGACCGTTTTGCGCCGCGTCTGAGCTTTTTCTTTGCCATCGGCATGAATTTTTTCATGGAGGCCGCCAAGCTGCGGGCCGCGCGCCTGCTCTGGTCGCGTATCATGGCCGAGTTTGAACCGCAGAACCCCAAATCCTCCATGCTGCGCACCCATTGTCAGACGTCCGGCGTAAGCCTTGCCGAGCAAGACCCGTACAATAACGTCGTGCGCACCGCCTATGAGGCGTTGAGCGCGGTTCTGGGCGGCACCCAGTCGCTGCACACCAACTCGCTGGACGAGGCCATCGGCCTGCCGACGGAACACTCTGCCCGTATTGCGCGCAACACACAGCTGATCCTGCAAGAAGAAACCGGGATCACCAATGTCGTCGACCCGCTGGCGGGCAGCTATTACGTTGAGAAACTGACCCATGATCTGGCCGAAGCAGCATGGACGCTGATCGAGGAGGTCGAGGAACTGGGCGGGATGACCAAGGCCGTGGCCTCTGGCATGCCCAAATTGCGCATCGAAGAAGCAGCGGCGACCCGTCAAGCAGGCATTGATCGTGGCACCGAGGTAATCGTCGGCGTGAACAAATACCGCCGAGAGAGCGAAGACCCGATTGATATTCTGGACGTCGACAACGTTGCCGTGCGCGCAGGCCAGATTAAACGGTTGGACCGTATCAGGGCCGAGCGTGACGATGCAGCCTGTACCGCCGCGCTGGACGAACTGACACGCCGTGCGGCCGAGGGCGGCAATCTGCTCGACGCCGCGGTCGAAGCCGCGCGCGCGCGCGCCACAGTGGGGGAAATAAGCATGGCGATGGAAAAGCAATTTGGCCGTCATCGCGCCGAAGTGAAAACCTTGTCGGGTGTCTATGGCGCCGCGTATGAGGGCGACGCGGGCTTTGCCGCGATCCAAAAGTCAGTCAGCGATTTTGCCGAGACCGAGGGCCGCCGCCCGCGCATGTTGGTGGTAAAGATGGGCCAGGACGGACATGACCGAGGTGCCAAGGTGATCGCCACCGCATTCGCCGATATCGGATTTGACGTCGATGTTGGCCCGTTGTTCCAGACCCCCGCCGAAGCGGCGCAGGACGCGGTGGATAACGATGTGCATGTCATCGGCATTTCCAGTCAGGCGGCAGGGCACAAAACGTTGGCACCGCAGCTTATTCAGGCGCTGAAGGAGGCCGGGGCAGAGGATATTCTGGTGATCTGCGGCGGGGTGATCCCGCAGCAGGATTACAAGTTCCTTCAGGATGCGGGCGTAAAGGCGATCTTTGGCCCCGGCACCAACATTCCCGCTGCGGCCGAGGATATTCTAAAACTCATTCGCAGCGCGCGCGGCTGATCCTACGTCATGGGGGAGGCCGACTGCCTCCTCCTGACACCCTCTAAGGGATATTTTTATGGCCAATAAGGAAAGGCTCGGCTAGCGCGCAGGCCCTGGCCGATACCTTATGACGCGTGTCGCAATGATTTGGGAGAACAGGGATGGAATTGGATCATATCGCGGTGGCTGGACTCACCCTTGCCGAGGCGGATGCCCATGTGGCGCAGGCGCTGGGTGTATCGTTGCAACCGGGTGGCCAGCATGACGTGTTTTTCACCCATAACACGCTCTTGGGCTTGAATGACGGCCTTTATCTTGAGGCGATTGCCGTCAATCCTGACGCGCCTACGCCCGACAGGCCGCGCTGGTTTGATCTGGATCGGATCAGCGGTCCGCCCCGGTTGAGCAACTGGATTTGCCGCTGCGATGATCTCGACGCAACATTGGCGACATTACCTGAGGGCTTTGGCGCGCCGGTGGAATTGCGGCGCGGTGATCTGTGCTGGCGCATGGCAGTACCGCAGTCCGGCATCCTTCCCTTTGACAACTGCGCGCCTGCCTTGATCGAATGGGGCGGTGACGCGCATCCGGCGGCGCGGCTGGCGCCTTCGAACTGCCGGTTGAGCGGACTTGAGGTGCATCACCCTGACGCGGCTGCGCTGGCCGCAATGCTTGCTCCGCTGCTAAACGATACCCGAGTGAGCTTTCACGCCGGGCCTGCGCGGCTGTTGGCCAAGTTTGAGACACCGCAGGGCGCGCGGGTGCTGGCGTGACCCTGCGCGCCGCAACCCCGCTAGATGCCACGCGTATTGCGACGCTCTGGAATGTCATGATCCGCGACAGTCTCGCGACATTTACCACCGTCGAAAAGTCTGTGGCAGAGGTTGAACAGATGATCGCCGACCGCCCAGGGGCCTTCTGGGTTGCCGGGCGCGACGTGCAGGGGTTTGTCACCTTTGGCCCCTTCCGCAACGGGCCGGGCTATGCCAGCACGGTGGAACATTCTATCGTGATCGCTCCTGAGGCGCAGGGCTGCGGGCTGGGCCGCGACCTGATGACGCAAGCCCTGACAGGGGCCGCAGCCAGGGGCCATCACGCGATGATCGCCGCGATCAGCGGGGCCAACCCCGGCGCGGTGTTCTTCCATGAAATGCTGGGTTTTGACCGCGTTGGCCATCTGCCGCAGGTGGGCCGCAAGTCGGGGCAATGGCTGGACCTCATCCTGATGCAGAAAAACCTTTCGACACCCTGACTTCTCCGGCGCGGGTGGTTAAGGTGGTAGCGCAATCAAAAGGCTATCCCATGTCGATCTGGACCCGCATCACCGAGGCTTTGTCCGCCCTTGCAACTGGCGAAGGGCTGTCGGCGCTGTTTGACCGCCTGCGCACGCCGCCCGAACGCTCCGTCGCCTTTACCATTGCGGTGATCGCCTTGGGCGCCAAGATGGCCAAAGCCGACGGGCGCGTTACCCGCGATGAGGTGACGGCCTTTCGCGAGGTGTTTCAGATTGCCGAAGGTGACACGGCAGGTGCGGCGCGGGTGTTTGACCTCGCTCGGCAGGACGTGGCCGGATTCGACGACTATGCCCGCCGCATCGCCGCAATGTTCCGCGATCAGCCTGACATGTTGCGTGATCTGATCGAAGGCTTGTTTCACATTGCCATGGCCGATGGCATTTACCACCCCAATGAAAACGCGTTCCTAGAAGAGGTCGGTGGCATCTTTGGGCTCAGCGAGGATGAGTTTGCCTCCCTGCGCGCGCGCTTTGTCCCTGACAGCTCACCCCTGCCGCACACGGTGCTGGGCATCCCGCATACCGCCACCAAGGAAGAGGCGCGCGCGGCCTGGAGCCGACTGGTGCGCGCAAATCACCCCGATGCATTGGTGGCACGTGGCCTGCCGGAGGAAGCGATCAAGATGGCTGAAAAACGCATGATCGTCATCAACCGCGCCTGGGAAACCTTGTCTGGAAAACACGCCTGATGCGCATTGCCACATATAATGTGGAATGGTTTTCGGGGCTGTTTGATCAGAATAACGACCTGTTCGACGACGGTGGCTGGTCGGGCCGTTACAACGTGACACGCGCGGCTCAGACAGCGGCGCTGGGGCGGGTGTTTCAGGCGCTGGACGCAGATGCCGTGATGGTCATCGAAGCACCGGATCAAAGCCGCAAACAGTCGACGGTGCGTGCGCTGGAAGGTTTTGCCGCGCGGTTCGGCCTGCGCGCGCGCGAGGCGGTAATGGGGTATTCCAACGACACCCAGCAGGAAATAGCGCTGCTCTACGACCCCGGCAGCATCACCGCCAGACACGCGCCGGGCGGGGTGTTCTCGGGCCTGGATGGCGCCAGCGGCGCGCCGCGTTTCGACGGGGTACTGCGCATTGATCTGGACATCGACGCCACCGAAGACCGCGTGGTCTTTTCCAAACCGCCGCTTGAACTGGCAGTGACCACGCGCAGCGGTTTTGCATTCCATATGATCGGCGCGCATCTGAAATCCAAGGCGCCACATGGCGCCACATCTGATGCCGAGGCCATGACGTTCGGCATCGCCAATCGCCGCAAACAGCTGGCCCAGGCGATCTGGCTGCGCGTCCGTATCGAAACGCATCTGGCGGCGGGCACACCGTTGATGGTCATGGGCGACATGAACGACGGGCCGGGGCTTGATGAATTCGAAGACCTGTTTGGTCGGTCGTCAGTCGAGATCGTGCTGGGCCAGGGGCAGGCGGGGCTGTTTGATCCCCATGCCAAACAAGCACTCAGTCGCCGACTAGGGCCGGCGCCCACCACCGCACGGTTCTGGATCAGGCCAGAGAAACGCTATCTGCAAGCGCTGCTCGATTATATCATGGTAACACGCGATTTTCGCAAACGTGGCGCGCGCTGGCGGATATGGCATCCTATGGATGACCCCGAGTGCTGGCACAACGATGAGCTGCGCGACGCGCTCGTGACCGCTTCCGATCACTTTCCAGTCACGATTGATTTCGACGGCTGATCAAAATTCTATGCTTTTCTGGGTCATAAATACCCTCGGGGGGTCCGGGGGGCTGGCCCCCCGGTAACGGGCATCTCGAAATTCACGCAGACATGCCCTATATTACCCGCATGACGCGCTTCATGCCCTTTATCGCCCTGTGCACTGTGCTGCCAATCTCGGCAGCCGCGCAGGAGTCTGATACACCTGAGCGCGGCCTGTCCTTGATGGAGCGTGGCGCGCAGCTGTTTATGGAGGGCATCCTCAAGGAAATGGAGCCTGCGATCGACGGGGTTGAAAGCTTTGCCGATCAGATGGGCCCGGCGCTGCGTAATTTCGCCACCGAAATGGGGCCAAAGCTGACCGAGCTGTTCAATCAGGTTGAGGACTGGAGCGCTTATGACGCCCCAGAGATGTTGCCGAACGGTGATATAATCATCCGTCGCAAGCCTGACCACCCGATGGTGCCCCCAGCGACACCTACCGAACCGGCACCGCAGATCGACCTTTAAGCCTTCTTGTCGGTCCGCACCGTCACCTCGGCGCCGAGCGAGGCCGCAAGTGAGTTCAGCCGCGCTTCTGCAACCTCACCATAGAGCGGCACCATGTCGGGCGTTAGCCAAAGCTCAAGCTGCTTTTTCTTGGGAAACCAACGCATTTCGCCGCGTTCTTCATGTTTGTTCATCCACAGCATCGCCCCAAATCGCATCGCCTTGCCCAGGACTTCCGCCTCCAGACGGGTCTTTTCATCGACCATGTCATACAGATCCTCGAACCGCGTGTTTTCGCGCTTGTTGGAGTAGCGGTGCAGCAATGCCAGCCCCAGATAAATGCGCTCGGAATGTTTCAGCCCCCCAAGGTTTGCGCGGGTGGCGTTGTCGAAACAGGTCTCGGCGCGGTAATCGGGATGGGCGCGCCAACTGACGTCATGCAGCAGGCAGGCGGCCTTGACCAGCCGTTTGCGGGCATGGGGCGCTGACCGATAGAGCGGTAGGATGAAGTTATACAGGATCTTGCCAAAGCCCGGCATACGCGCATCCTTGGCCTCGGCAAAGCGGCAGGCTTCGATCAGAGGATCACGGTCGCGCAGGCGCTGGGGCATCTGTTCATAAAGCATCCCTTCGCGGATACCGTAGCTGGATATCGCGATGTCCTTGGGCCGGAACGACTGCACCAGACGGCTCAATACTTCGGCGGCATAGGGGACCAGCGCCATCCGGGTTGACGACACGCCGCAAGCTGCGCGCAAGTCGTCCAGATCCGACTGCTGAATGAACTTGACCGTGGCGCTGACCGATCTGACCGTCATGCGGTATTCGTGCAGCACGTGCAGCGGATAGCCGCGCCGATACATGTCGATCCGTGCAATCGCTCGCCACGACCCGCCGACAAGAAACAGCCGGTCGCGCTGGGTGCCCATCTTGTCTTGCAGCCCGGTCATGACCTCTTTGATATGTGCGTTACGCGCCTTGGCACCGCCCTTGAGGTCGCGCAGCTTGAGCGGGCCAAGCTGCGATGACACCCGCCGCCCCACGCGCCCGCCGGAAATCTCGGCCAGTTCCATCGACGACCCGCCGATGTCACAGACCAGACCGTAGGCACCGGGCCAGCCAAGCAGGACGCCCTGCGCCGACAGCCGCGCCTCTTCTTCGCCGTCAATCACCCAGATGCGCAGCCCGGTTTCGCGCAGCACATCGGCGCAAAATTCGCGCCCGTCGCTGGCATCGCGCACCGCCGCCGTTGCCACAACCGTCAGCTCAGACAGGCCCATGCCATCCGCCAGCTTTTGGAACCGCCGCATCGCTGACAAGGCGCGCCGCCGCCCGTCGGGCGACAAATGCCCGGTTTCGGCCATACCGGCACCCAAGGCGCACATGATCTTTTCGTTGTAAAAATACGCAGGCGAACGTGCCGCGCCATCAAACACCACCAAGCGGACAGAGTTCGAGCCGACGTCGACAACGCCAACCCGCGCCAGCGCCCGCGCGCCGGGGTCTTCGAACAGTGGTTTGGCAAACAGCCCCAGATCGGCATGGCCGGTTTCAGGAACGCTCGGGGGAAGGGGGCTGTCGGTTTGCTCTGACATCACTGCTCCTGAGGGGCATCCATTTGCGGGCAAAGTGGCGCAGGGGGGCGGTGAGGTCAATTGCTAACCGGTCGGCAAAGCACGCATCAGTCCTCGGTATGGGTCAGCTTGGGCACATCCGACGCGCCGGCGCTGCCACGGCCAGATAGGGATGGGTTTTCCATGAAAAACCGATGGCAGTTAAACGCAAAAGTGCCCTCGGGGATCGGGTGCCGGGTGAACTTGCCGTCCGGCCCCATGACCCAACTTTGCGCCACGTCCGCCAGATTAGCCGCCATAATCTGACTGGTGATCTGCGCCTTCACGGTGGGATTTTCGATCTCGACCAGCGTTTCCACGCGCCGTGTCAGGTTGCGGCCCATCCAGTCAGCGGACGAAATGAACACCCGCGCCTTTTTGTGTGGCAGCCCGTGACCGTTGCCAAAACAAACGATGCGCGAATGTTCCAGAAAACGGCCCACGATGGACTTCACCCGGATGTTCTCGCTTAGCCCTTTGACGCCGGGGCGCAGCCCGCAGATACCGCGCAGCACAAGGCTGATCTGGACACCGGCCTGGCTCGCTGCATAAAGCGCGTCGATCACCTCGTCGTCGATCAGCGCGTTCATTTTGGCCCAGATTTCGGCAGGCCGCCCGGCGCGGGCATGTTCGGCCTCGGCTGCGATCATGGACAGCAGGCGGGGTTTTAGCGTGGTGGGTGAAATCGCCAGATTGTCCAGATGTTCTGGTTGCGCATAGCCCGACAGGAAATTGAACACCTTTGTGGCATCGCGCCCCAGCTTTTGATCACAGGTAAACAGCGACAAATCGGTATAGATGCGGGCGGTAATCGGGTGGTAATTGCCAGTGCCATAATGGGTGTAGGTCACCAGTTGGTTGCCCTCACGGCGCACCACGGTTGAGATTTTGGCGTGTGTTTTCAGATCAAGAAATCCGTAAACCACATGTGCGCCCGCACGTTCCAGCCGCCGCGACTGTCGAATGTTGGCCGCCTCGTCAAAGCGCGCCTTGAGTTCGACCAGCGCGGTGACGGATTTGCCATCCTCCGCCGCTTCGCACAGCGCCTCGACAATCGGACTGTCGCGCGAGGTGCGGTAAAGTGTCTGTTTTATCGCCACCACATCCGGGTCGCGTGCCGCCTGATTCAGGAACCGCACAACCATGTCAAATGTCTCGTACGGGTGGTGAAGCAGCATGTCCTTGTGCCGGATCGCGGCAAACATATCGCCATCATGGTCCGACACCCGTTCCGGCACGCGCGGCGTGAACTGCGGCCAAAGCAGATCAGGCCGGGCATCGGTGACAAGCTCTGACAAGCTGTTGACGCCGATCATGCCATCAATTTCGATCACATCCTCTGGGCGCACGCGCAATTCGCGCATCACCACGGATTTCAGTTTTTCCGGCGCGCCCGCTGAATGTGTCAGCCGCACAACCTCGCCCCGGCGGCGGCGTTTCAGCGCCACCTCGAACTCGCGCACCAGGTCTTCGGCCTCGTCCTCCACCTCAAGATCGCTGTCGCGCAGCACGCGGAATTCAAAATGCGCCTTCAGTTTGTAGCCCGGAAACAGCCCCGGCACGTTGATCAGCAGCAGATCTTCCATCGGGAGGTAACGCAGACCCCCATTCTGCGCGGGCAGGGCGACAAAGCGGTCGATCTGCGCCGGGATCGGCAACAGCGCCTGTAAAGGGCGTTTGTCGCGCTCACGCTCCAACTGCAGGGCCAGCACATAGCCGGTGTTGGGGATGAAGGGAAAGGGGTGCGCCGGGTCAATCGCCAGCGGTGACAACACGGCAAACACCTGATTTAGAAAGACATCATCGAGGTATTTGAGATCGTCCGGTGTCAGATCCTTGGCGCGTTCCAGCATGATGTTCTGGGCGTCCATTTCCGCCATCAGATCGACGAGCACCCGCTGCTGATTCAACATCAATTCGCGCGCGTCCTCGTTGATCAGCACCAGTTGTTCCGCCGGGGTCAGCCCGTCAGAGGCCGGGGTGGTATTGCCCGCCTGGGCCAGTTCGCGCAGACCCGCAACGCGCACGGTATAGAACTCATCCAGATTGCCCGCTGAGATTGACAGGAACCGCAGCCGTTCCAATAGCGGGACGCGCGGGTTTTCCGCCTCTTCCAACACGCGCCAGTTAAACGCCAGCCAGCTCAACTCGCGGTTGAAAAAGCGGCCGGTTCCGGTGATGTCCAGATCAGGCAGGTCGGTCGCGGGCGGAAATGCCGCCTCAAGGAAATCGGCTTGGGTCATGGGGGCCTTATGGCGTTGGAATGTAACGGGTTTGCGACAGGATCGCGCCCTTTCCCCTATTACACGCCGGAGGCGCTCAGATGTCCAGCACTTGCGCCGCCAGCACCCGTGTCAGGGGCCGTTGCAATGCCAGACTGGCAGCATCCAGCCGGTCAACCAGCGCAATTGCCGCGGCAAAAGATCGGTCCATCCGGGTCAACAGATAGGGGATCAGATCGGGTTTGGGTGTCAACTGTCGGTCGGCCAGAAGTTTGACCAGCAGCAGCGATAGCAGCGCATCATCTGGTGCCTCCATTGCCACCGACGTCGCCCCTTGCATCCGGCTGACCAGGTCGGGCAGCGTCAGCCCCCAATGCGTCACAGCACCCGTACCCGTCAGCAGCAAGGCGTGGCCTTCGGCCAGTACCAGGTTGTGCAGGTGAAACAGTGCGGTTTGTGAATTGGCGTCATCTGCGATCTGCGGCACGTCCTCTACCGCGATATTTGCGTGGGCGAGGCTGGGAATATCGGCCCGCGCCAAATCTGTCGCAGCGATGATCTGTGCGTCGGCCATATCGGCCCAGACGTGGGTCAGATGTGTTTTGCCGGACCCTTGTGGCCCGGTCAGCGCCAGCTTGCCGCCCGCCCAGCCTTGCCAGTGGTCGATCATTGCCATCGCCATGGCGTTCGACGGCGCCACGAAAAACGCGTCGCGCCCCAAGGCCGTGCGGCTGGGCAGGTTCAGGCCAAGCTGCTGTGCCATCTCAGGTGATATCCTCGTCCACCGTGGTCCGGGTGTCGCTGCCTTGATACAGCAGGCTTAGGCGGTACTGCTCGACGGCGAACCGCGCAATGACGCCGATTGCAGCGGCCACCGGCACCGCCACAAGCATACCGACAAAGCCAAAGAGCGTGCCAAAGACCGACAGCGCAAGCAGCAGCCAGACGGGGTGGAGCCCCACTGAATTGCCCACCAGTTTGGGCGTCAGGAAGTTGCCTTCGATCACCTGACCCAGCGCAAAGATACCAGCAACCAGACCAATCGACACCCAGTCGCCCCAGAACTGAAACAATGCCAGTCCGATGGCCAATGCCCCCCCGATCAACGCCCCCAGATAGGGGATAAACGTGACCAGCCCGGCGATGAACCCGACAATCAGCCCGAACTGCAACCCCACGATCATCAGCGCGATGGCGTAATAGCTGCCCAAGATCAGGCAGACCGTGCCCATGCCACGCACAAAGGACGCCAGTGTGCTGTCAATTTCGCCGGCAAGACGGCGCAGGGTGGGGGCATGATCGCGCGGCAGCAAGCGGTCAACGGCGGCGACCATCCGGTCCCAATCCAGCAGCAGATAGACTGCCACCACAGGCACGATGACAAACAACAGCATGATATTGAGCAATGACGCAAACGACGCCAGCGCGGTCTGCAACACCTGTCCGCCGCGTTCTTGGATCGTGCTGCCCAGCGTGGTCAGCGAGGCGCGCAGCGTCGATCCTTCGTCCAGCAGAGATGGGAAGCGGTCGGTCAGAAAGGTGGTGAAATTCCGCGTCAGTTGGGGGGCGGTTTCAAACAGGCTTACCGCCTGATTAACCAGCGTTGGAATAACCAGCAGCGCCATGACGACAAACATGCAAAGGGCAAAAACGGTGATCATCGCGGTGGCCATGACACGGCTCAGGCCCATACGTTCCAGCCGGTCGGCCACAGGATCGAGGAAATAGGCAATCGCCCCGCCCAGCAGGAACGGCAGCAGCACATCCCCCATGAACCACAGCACGATGAGAAAGAAAGCGGCGGCGACGCCCCAGTATTTCAATTGGTCTCGTATCGGCAGGGCCATGGGCATATCTCCGCTTGGGTCTCATATCACATCGCCGATGTGGCCCCGCGTTTCAAGGGAAGGTTGCGGCGAGGGGGCGGCATTGGCCGCCCGCCTCTGACTGGCTATTCGGTGATATGCACCACGACCGTCCGTGGCCGCAGCAAGATCAGCGTCAGCGCGGCGGCGATCAGCCCGCAGGCGGCAATCGCGCCCAGCATCGGTACAACTGTACCGTCAAAGACCAGACCCGCGAGCGCAATCGACAGCCCGCCCGCCAGCATCTGCAATGTGCCTCCCAACGAGGATGCCAGCCCCGCGATATCGCCGTGATCGTCCAGTGCCACGACCATCACCGTGGGGATCACGACGCCCAGGCAGGCGTTGGCACAAAACAGTGCTGCGATCACCAGGTAGAGGCCCGGATCGCTGGCCAGCGACAGCAGGAAGATCGCCGAGGTGAACAGCACGAAACCGGCCACCCCACGTCGCACCAGCCGCCGCATACCCCAACGTTCACCCAGCCAGCCTGCCAGTTGCGACGCCGAGAAAAAGCCGATGGCGTTGACCGCAAAGGCCACGGAAAACCCGGTTGGCCCCAGCCCATATTGCCCGGTGTAGACGAACGGTGCAAAGGCGATAAAGACAAAGAACGATCCCATCGCAAATCCGCCGATAAAGGTCAGCCCCATGAAGATCGGATCGCGCACCAACATGCCCGCGCCGCGCATCAGGTTTGGCAGGTTTACCCGCACACGCGCCGATTTTGGCAGGGTTTCGGGCTGTGCGACCACGGTCAGCACCAGCGCCGCCACCGCCAGGAACCCCAGTATGGCAAAGATCCAGCGCCAATCGGCCAGCGCCAACACGATACTGCCTGCCAGCGGCGCTAGCATCGGCGAGATCGAGATCACCAGCATCAGCATCGCCATCAGCCGTGTCGCCTGAGTGCCGGTGTACATATCACGGATGATCGCGCGCGGCACCACCATCAACACTGCGCCGCCAAAACCTTGTAATGCGCGCCAGCCGGTCAGTGCCTCAATCGTCGGGGCAAAGGCCGCGCCAAAGGATGCAATGATAAATATCGCCAGACCGAACAGGATCGGCACCTTTCGCCCGACCTGATCGGCCCAGGGGCCATAGATCAACTGCGCCAGGCCAAAGGCGATGAAATAGGCGGTGATCGTCGCCTGAACGGCGGTCTCAGAGGTGCCGAACCCCGCGGCAATGGCCGGCATGGCGGGCAGGTACATATCAATTGCAAAGGGGCCAACCAGCCCCAAAAGCCCCAGAATAAGTGCGGATCGTAACATGGGGTGTCCCTTCAGATGGCATGGTGTACCCAGCCCCACGATGGCTGTCTGGCCAGTCGGGCAAAGCTTGGTCACGTGGGGCGGTCCTAAACCGATCTGTTCACTTTGAAAAGGTACATCGCGCCCGGTCTTGCGTCCCCTTCAGGAATGCGGTCAATAAGCTGACACTTTCCGACAGGAGCCCCCATGCCCGAACTGACCGAATTCCTGCCCATGTTGGCACTGATTGCCCTGATCGGGGCCTTTGCCGGGGTATTGGCCGGGCTGCTGGGCGTGGGTGGTGGCATTGTCCTTGTCCCCGCGTTTTTCTATGCGTTTCAGACGCTTGGCTATGATGGGCCACAGCTGATGCAGATTTGTCTGGCGACGTCGCTGGCCACCATCATTGTGACATCTGCCCGGTCGGTTCATGCCCATAACAAGAAAGGTGCCGTCGATTGGCAGATCCTGCGCACCTGGGCCCCTGGCATCGTGATCGGATCGGTACTGGGGATGTTGCTGGTGGCGCAGCTGCGCACCACAACCTTGCAGGCGATCTTTGGCGGATTGGCCCTGATCGTAGGTCTTTATATGGGATTCGGGCGTAGCCACTGGCGGTTGGGGCAAGCGATGCCCACCGGCCTTGCGCGGGCCTCACTGTCACCTGCCGTCGGCTTTTTGTCAGTGCTGATGGGCATCGGCGGTGGCAGCTTTGGTGTGCCATTGATGAGCCTGTTTGCCACGCCGATCCACCGCGCTGTTGCCACCGCTGCGGGCTTTGGCCTGTTGATCGCCGTGCCGTCGGTGATCGGGTTTCTGTTTGTTGAGATTGCCAGCAACCGACCGCCCTTTACTCTGGGTGCAGTCAACCTTGTGGCTTTTGTCGTCGTCATCACCATGACCCTGATCACCGCGCCCTGGGGAGTACGCTTGGCCCATGCAATGGACCCAAAACCGCTGAAACGTGTCTTTGCCGTATTTCTGGTGCTGGTGGCGCTGAACATGCTGCGCAAGGCGCTCTGGGGCTAGGGCAAGAAGGGGCCGAAGCCGCAACAATTTCGCCAATCTTCGGACAAAGTTCATAAACTTGCCTCATTGTCGCCACATCCGGCGTCATACTGCAGGTAGGAAATTTGATAGAATCGGACATGGGAACATGGGAATCAAACAGACCAATTCGATCATTCTGACCGGGCCGCATGACCAGCTGGCCTATTGGAAACCGCAGCGTGACGGCAGACGCGCCTTTCGTTTCGATGGCATGTTTACCCGTGAGACCCGGCTGTCCTTTGCCCGCGTGTCACCCTTTGCCGCCAACGGCAACCACGCCCCAAAGGGGCGCGATGGGGCCAATACCAGCGATTGCGCGTTGATTTTTCTGCATCACATCGCGATGGGCGGCTAGGCCCGGCAATCGCTCAATCGCTCCGGCGCGCCATACGTGCCGCGCGCCCGCCACGCCGCTTTGAAAACGCCCCGGCACGGCCCGGCAACTCTGCCATCACGGCGCGACGTTCAGCATCGCTCATCCGTGACCAGCTGCCAATCTCATCAATCGACCGCAGACATCCTGTGCACAGACGGGATTCGGGATGCACCACACAGATCTTGATGCAGGGGCTCTGCACCTCATCACGTTTCCAAACCTCGTCGTTCATGCCCGGTCCTTTGCTGCGCGCAGAACCTGCAAACGGTCCAGCACACCTTGCAAGATAAACCCAGCGGCCACGTGATCAATGACCTCGGCGCGACGCTTGCGTGACGTATCCGCCTCTAGCAGGGCGCGTTCGGCGGCAACGGTCGACAGGCGTTCGTCCCAAAAGGTAATTGGCAGCGGCGTGATCCGGTCAAAATTGCGCGCAAAGGCGCGGGTCGACTGGCACCGCGCGCCCTCTGATCCATCCATATTACGCGGCAGTCCAAGCACGAGCCCACCAATCCGCCGCGCCGCGATAATCTCGGCCAGACGCGCGGCATCAAGCCCGAACTTGAGCCGCCGTACGGTTTCCAGCGGCGTTGCGACACTCAGAAAACTGTCGCTGACGGCCACGCCGATGGTCTTTTCCCCCAGATCAAGCCCGATCAACGCCTGCATCGGCGGCAGTTGCGCCGCAAATTCCGCGACATCGTCAAAGATCATTCGGCCACCCCGGCGCGTTCGCCCGCCGCGCGGATCATGTCGATCGCACCCGCATCCCCGGCAAAGACCTCGAGCGCGTTTTCATATATCGCAAGCGCCTGCACCGTATTACCAAGCACCCCGTAAGAGCTGATCAGCCGCGCCCAATCCTGCGGGGGGCCACCTTCGCTGGCCAGACGGTCGGACAGGCCTGCGACCATCCCGCCGATCATCTCCATCCGCGCCTCGGTGTCCATTTCGGCTGCCGCTTCGATATCAGCGGTGCTGGGGCCCTTGGCCACGGCGCCATTGCCGATCTCGGGCAGGCTGTAATCCACACCAGCCAGGGTGGCGACCGGCATGATCTGTCCGCGGATCGGTTCAATCCAGGGCGCGTCTGCGGGGCCGGCCCGCAGCAAACGATCCCATAGGCGGAACCCGATATCGGGGCGCCCGGTCTGCACCATCATCAACCCCATGTAATAACGCGCGCGGCCGTCCTCGGCGTCCTGCGCCAAGACCGCGCGAAATGCCGTTTCCGCCTCGGGCGAGACATAGCCGCCCGCCGCCAGCACCAGCAACTCCGCGTAATCACCCAGATCACCTGGGGTCACTTTGGCGCCCTTCAGCTTTAACACCGTTTCCTGCGCCTTGGCGGCATCAGAAAAATTACCTAGCCGCGCCTCGTTTTGGGCCAGCAGCAGATGCCCTTGCATGTCGTCAGGCCGCGCCGCCACTGTTTTGCGCAATTGTGCCACCAACGACAGGTATTGCTCCGTTTGCGCGTCCGTCGACGGGGCTTTGGGCATCCCTGCTTCTGCTGTCTGTTGGTCGGGGCGTTTCTTGCGCAACTGCTCGGCAAAGGCGATGCGATCCGCCAGCGCCAGATCGCCGTAGCCCGGCTGACCCAGCATGTAATAAAGCCCCAGCGACCCAACCAGCAAGACGCCCGCAAAGGCTCCCAGCAGTATCGCAGACGGGCGTACGCCCCGACCTGCAGCCTGGCGCTGCGTTGCATCGGCGGCCAGAATACGCCGCGAAATCTCGGTTCGTACCCGTGTGGCATCGGCCTCGGCCACCACGCCGCGCGCGACGTCTCGGTCCACCTCGGCCAATTGATCGCGATAGATGCGTAGGTCATAATCGGATTGGTCGGGCAGGGGGGCGTCTGCCCCGCGCAGCATGGCGCGCACGATCAGCCCAGCAACGAGGGCGGCCATAGCGGCAGAGATGATCCAGAATGTCATGAACCCTACCTAACCTTTGCCCCGCCCCGACAAAAGACCACATCACATCCCTGCGGCAATTTAGATCAATTTCGACACATGTCGCAAAACTGCCAAATAGTGCCGTGGTGGTCATTCCAATTGTTCGGCACTACCCTCAAAAACGACAGCAGCCGCCCCGCGGTGCGAATCCATGCCGGGAACCCACAAGATGAAGAAATATTCCGTTTTTGCCGTGGCCCGCGAGGCAATGCGCCACCACACCGGATGGCAACGCGCCTGGCGTGATGCCCAGCCGAAAAAACGCTATGACGTGATCATCGTGGGTGCGGGCGGGCATGGTCTGGCCACGGCATACTATCTGGGCAAGAATTTCGGCATCACCAATGTGGCGATCCTGGAAAAGGGCTGGCTTGGGGGCGGTAACACCGGGCGTAACACCACAATCATCCGCTCGAATTACCTCCAAGATCCCTCTGCCGCGATCTACGAAAAGGCGCGCAGCCTGTACGAAACGATGAGCCAGGATTTGAACTACAACGTGATGTTCAGCCCGCGTGGCGTAATCATGTTGGCACAGACCGAACACGAGGTGCGCGGCTATAAACGCACCGCCCATGCCAACGCCCTGCAGGGCGTGCCGACCGAATTTATTTCGCCCGACCGGGTCAAGCAATTGGTCCCGATCATCAACCTTGAGGGACCGCGCTATCCTGTGTTGGGTGGCCTGTGGCAGGCGCGCGGTGGCACAGCACGCCACGATGCTGTCGCCTGGGGCTATGCGCGGGCCTGTTCCGATATGGGGATGGACATCATCCAGCGCTGCGAAGTCACCGGCATCCGGCAGACAGGCGGCAAGGTCACGGGCGTCACGACCAACCGAGGTGAAATTGACTGCGACAAACTGGGTGTGGTCGTGGCCGGCCATTCGGGGCATCTGGCCGATATGGCCGGGTTCCGACTGCCGATCGAATCCGTGGCGCTTCAGGCGCTGGTGTCCGAGCCGATCAAGCCCTGCATGGACGTGGTTGTGATGGCGAACACGGTCCACGGCTACATGAGCCAGTCCGACAAGGGCGAAATGGTCATCGGCGGCGGCACCGACGGTTACAACAACTACACCCAACGTGGCAGCTTTCACCACATCGAGGAAACCGTGCGCGCGTTGGTCGAGACTTTCCCGATGGTGTCACGCCTGAAAATGCTGCGGCAATGGGGCGGTATTGTCGATGTCACGGGGGACCGTTCCCCGATCCTATCCACGACACCGGTTGACGGCATCTTTGTAAACTGTGGCTGGGGCACCGGCGGGTTCAAGGCGATCCCGGGCTCGGGCTGGGGCTTTGCCGAGCTGATGGCCAAAGGCCGCTCGCCGCTTACCGATGCCTTCGGGCTGAACCGTTTTCAAGAAGGCCGTTTTATTGACGAATCTGTGGCCGCCGGGGTGGCGCATTGATGTTGCCTATCTGCCACATCGATGCCGACCCGATAATCCCGCGGAACCAATCGCCGCGTGACGGCGTTGCACGTGCAGAACACCACAATATTGGAGCTGCACAATGGCGAACACTGATCACAACACATCCGACCACACAACCACAACCACCACAACCAACTCGGGCGGTGGCAGCGGTATGGCCTTCATCCTGGGCGGCGTTGTTGTCGTTCTTGCGGTTCTGGCCTACTTCATCTTCGGTGGTGCAGATGTTGGCAGCACAAGCGACGTTAACATCAGCGTCGAAGGCGCGGGCGAAAGTGCTGCTGGTGCCGTTGAAGGCGCTGCAGAAGGTGCTGCTGACGCGGTCACACCAACCGAATAAGACGACAGTTGTTACGTTAAAGAGTATTCGGGTCGGCCCTATGGGGTCGGCCCACTTCCGCTTGAAACAAGGGTCTGCGGAGCAATTTCTTGCGCTGCCCGCCGTTTCAGCCACACTCACCCGTGCAACCCACGAGGTGTTTCCATGGCAAAAAAACCCTTCCTTGACGGTCGTACCCGCAACCGCGGTCTCTGGCTGGCGCTTGCTGTGCTTGGCGTATTTGTCGTCGGCATGGCAATGCTGGGCAATTCCTTTGGCCCGGATGATGCAACTGTCGCTGATCCCGACGCCGTACCAGCCAGCCCGTCTGCCGATGACAGCAGCGCGGCCCCTGCACCCAGCAACTGACCGCCACCCAATGTTGGTCAATCGCCCCGCGCCCCGCGCGATGGGCGCCTTTCGCACGTCCGCCACGAACGGAGCTTTTCCATGCTGATCCTGACTTGCCCCTGCTGCAACATCACCGCTGAAGAAACAGAATTCCATGGCGGTGGCGAAGCGCATCTGACGCGTTTTGGGCCTGACTCTTCCGATCAGGACTTTGAAAAGTATCTGTTCATGCGCGAGAATCCCAAAGGCGTGCATCTGGAACGCTGGCGTCATGTCAACGGCTGCGGCAAGTGGTTCCACGTCGCCCGCGACACGACCACGCTCGAGGTTTTCGGCAGCTATTCAGCCCAGACCACCGCGCCGCCCGATCATATCCGCGCCGCCATCAGTGAAAAACGTCCCGGCTGGGCATGGCGCGAATTCAGCTGACCGCATCCCGTTTCATTTCGCCCGATATACTTCCGCCGGAGGCCGCCAATAGCCTCCATCAGATCCAAGGTTTGACACGATGAGCACACGACTGGCCACAGGCGGACGCCTGCTGAACAAATCCCAGCCGCTGAATTTTACCTTCAACGGCAAACAGATGCGCGGCTACGAAGGGGATACGTTGGCCTCGGCGCTGCTGGCCAACGACCAGATGTTGGTGGGCCGTTCGTTTAAGTATCACCGCCCGCGTGGCATCGTGGCGGCTGGACCCGAGGAACCCAACGGTCTGGTAAACCTCGGCACCGAAGGCAGGTTTGAGCCTAACCAACGCGTCACCACCACCGATCTTTTTGATGGCTTGCAAGCCGAAAGCCAGAACCACTGGCCCAGCCTTGAATTCGATGTGGGCGCGATCAATAAACACCTCAGCCGCTTCTTGCCCGCCGGTTTTTACTACAAGATGTTCATGTATCCCCGCGCGGCGTGGAAACATGTCTACGAGCCGATCATCCGTCATTCTGCTGGCCTGGGCAAAGCGCCAAAATCCACCGATCAGGACACCTACGAACATTTCTACGCCTTTTGCGATGTTCTGGTGGTCGGCGGCGGAGTGGCAGGGCTTCAGGCGGCTTTGGCTGCGGGCAAAAGCGGCGCGCGGGTAATCTTGCTTGAACAGACGGCCCATTGGGGCGGGCGTGCGCTGGTTGATGGTGGCACCGTCGATGGTGCGCCTGTGGACAGCTTTGTCGATCAAACCATTGCGGAACTCTCGGCGATGGACAACGTCCAGATGCGCAACCGGACGATGGGGGCAGGGGTCTATGACCATGGATATGTTCTGGGCTATGAGCGGCTGACCGATCATACCCCGGATGCAGCGGGTCCGCGCCACCGCCTGTGGCGCATTCGCGCCGGTCATGTCATTACCGCCACCGGCGCGATCGAGCGTCCGCTGAGCTTTGCCGGGAACGACGTGCCGGGTGTGATGCTTGCTGCCGCCGTACGTGACTATGTGGTCAATTTCGGGGTGTCGCCCGGTGACCGAACGGTTGTCGTCACCAACAACGACAACGCTTACCTCACCGCAATTACGTTGAAACATGCAGGGCTCGACGTGCCGGCCATCGTCGACGCGCGGGTTTTACCACAAGACACACAGCTGATCACACAGGCCAAGGCGCTCGGCATCCGCGTGTTGATGGGGCAGGCGATCGCGTCCGTTCAAGGGGGGAAACGCGTCACGGGCGTCGCGATTTGCAGCCAAGCAGGCGAAGGCGCGGTGCTGGAAGAGATTTCATGCGATGTCGTCGCCATGTCCGGCGGCTGGTCACCTGTCGTGCATCTGTGGTCGCATTGCGGCGGCAAACTGCGCTGGGATACCGCCCATGGTTGCTTTTCGCCTGATGTAGATAATCCACCCAAAGGGGCAGACGGGCTCGGCTTTGTCACCGCTGCCGGGGCCGCCGCTGGGGTTTTCCCGCTCGACGACGTGCTGCATGATGCACATGCCGCTGCTGACGGGGTGGCAACCTCGTTGGGCTTCAGACTGCCCGCCGATGACCGCGCCCCAGAGGCCGAACGCCGCGAAGAAGCGCCGATGGCTCCCATCTGGCTGATGCCGCAAGGCGCAAACACCAAACTGCGCGAAAAGACGTGGCTTGATTATCAGAACGATGTGAAAGTGTCCGACGTGCGCCTTGCCGCGCAGGAAGGTTTCGTATCGGTCGAACATGCCAAACGCTATACCACGCTGGGCATGGCCACGGATCAGGGCAAGCTTAGCAACATCAACGGTCTCGCGACCCTCGCAGGCGCGCTCGATACCGACATCCCATCAGTTGGCACCACGACGTTCCGCCCGCCCTATCACCCCATTTCCATGGGCGCGATTGGCGGCGAGGCGCGCGGCGATACGTTCCAGCCTCTGCGCCGCACGCCGATGCACGATTGGCACGACACCCATGGCGCCGTCTGGGAACCTGTGGGCCACTGGCGTCGCCCCTATGCCTATGTGCAGGGCGCTGAATCCACCCATGATGCCGTGATGCGCGAAGTGACCAACACACGCGGGAACCTTGGGTTGCTTGACGCATCGACCCTGGGCAAGATCATCGTCAAAGGGCCCGATGCGGGCCGTTTCCTCGACATGATGTACACCAATATGATGTCGACGCTGAAACCCGGCAAATGCCGCTACGGGCTGATGTGTAGTGAAAACGGATTTCTGATCGACGACGGTGTCGTTGCGCGCATTGATGATGACACTTTCCTCTGTCACACGACCACGGGCGGAGCAGAGCGCATCCACGCCCACATGGAAGAATGGCTACAGACTGAATGGTGGGATTGGAACGTCTATGTCGCCAACGTCACCGAACAATACGCGCAGATCGCCGTGGTTGGCCCCAATGCCCGCAAATGCCTCGAAAAGCTCGGCGGCATGGACCTTGGCAAAGAGGCACTGGCGTTTATGGAATGGGCGGACGGTACGTTGGGCGGTTTCAAGGTGCGCGTGTATCGCATCTCCTTCTCGGGCGAACTCAGCTATGAAATCGCGGTCGATGCCAGCCATGGACAGGCGTTCTGGGATGCGTTGATGGTGGCCGGGCATGATCTTGGCGTGATGCCCTACGGCACCGAATGCCTGCACATCCTGCGCGCCGAAAAGGGCTTCATCATGATCGGGGATGAAAGCGACGGCACCGTGATACCTCAGGATTTGGGCCTGCACTGGGCGATCTCGAAAAAGAAAGAGGACTATCTGGGTAAACGTGCCCACGCCCGCAGTCACATGACCGACCCAACCCGCTGGCAGCTTGTCGGGCTGGAAACCATTGACGGTTCGACCCTGCCCGACGGCGCCTATGCGCTGGGTGACGGGGTGAACGAAAACGGCCAGAAGATCACCATCGGCCGTGTCACCTCGACCTACCATTCGCCGACATTGAACCGGGGGATTGCCATGGGTCTGGTGCTGAACGGGCCGGACCGTATGGGCGAGGTACTGACCTTTCCCGGTACCGACGGCAAAACCTATGAGGCGAAGATCGTCGATCCCGTCTTTTACGACCGCGACGGGGAGAAACAGAATGTCTGAGCCAGTAACAGCCCTGAAACACGCCCGCTACAGCGCTGGTATCGCCGAGATCACCGAGGTCGGCCCGCTGGGTATGATCACGCTGCGCGGCGAACTGTCGGCGTCTGCCCTGCGCAAGGCGGCCGCCAGCGTTGCAGGCACCGATTTTCCCGCCGACAATCGCTGCACCAGCGCCGAAGATAGGGGCATTGCATGGATGTCACCCGACGAACTTTTGGTGATGTGTCCCTACGACGAGGTCGAATCCAGCCTCGGTGTGCTGCATAAGAAAACCGCCAAACTGCATATGTTGGCGGTGAATGTGTCGGACGCGCGCGCGGTCTTTCGTGTCTCAGGCCCCCATGCGCGCGAGGTCATGGCCAAACTCGCCCCCGTCGATCTGGCCCCTGATCAATTCACCCCCGGCATGTTCCGCCGCACCCGTATGGCTCAGGTGCCTGCCGCCTTCTGGATGCGCGACGAGACGACCTTTCAGGTGATCTGCTTCCGCTCTGTCGCGCAATACATGTTCGACTTGCTGAAAATCGCCGCACAGCCGGGGTCCGAAGTGGGGCATTTCTAGCGCCAGCCCCCCACTTTTTTGGGTCATAAATACCCTCGGGGGGTGACGCCGCAGGCGTCGGGGGGCAGCGCCCCCGATGAAACCTATCGGCGATTGCACGGAACACTTGGGATTATCAAGCGTTGAACCTTGACCTCGGCCCTTGATGCACATCAAGTGGCCCGGTGTGAAATTCCCAATTCAGGAGGCCCAAATCATGGCTTTTCAACTTCCCGATCTTCCTTATGCCCACGACGCCCTTGCCGCCAAAGGCATGTCCAAGGAAACCTTGGAATACCACCACGACAAGCACCACAACGCCTATGTCACCAACGGCAACAAGGCGATCGAAGGCACCGAATGGGAGGGCAAGTCCCTCGAAGAGATCATCAAAGGCACCTATGATCCCAAGGCCGTGGCCCAAAACGGCATTTTCAACAACATCAGCCAGCTGTGGAACCACAACCAGTTTTGGGAGATGATGGGCCCGAACGACACCAAAATGCCGGGGGAGCTTGAAAAAGCCATCACCGACAGCTTTGGCTCCGTTGACAAGTTCAAGGACGAATTCAAAGCCGCAGGCGCAGGCCAGTTCGGCTCCGGCTGGGCTTGGTTGGTCAAAGACACCGATGGCGGTCTGAAGGTCACGAAAACCGAAAACGGTGTGAACCCCGTCTGCTTCGGCCAGACCGCACTGCTGGGTTGCGACGTGTGGGAACACTCCTACTACATCGACTTCCGCAACGCGCGTCCCGACTACCTGACCAACTTCCTCGACAAGCTGGTGAACTGGGAAAATGTGGCGTCCCGCCTGTAACACCTGACACGTTAGAAACGAACGCCGCGCCTGTCTGTGGCGCGGCTCTCCCAGTCACCGACGCGTTCGGCTTCGCCGTCCGCTTGGTGAACTGGGAAAACGTGGCGTCCCGCCTGTAACACCTGACGCGTTAGAAACGAACGCCGCGCCTGTCTGTGGCGCGGCTCTCCCAGTCACCGACGCGTTCGGCTTCGCCGTCCGCTTGGTGAACTGGGAAAACGTGGCGTCCCGCCTGTAACACCTGACGCGTTAGAAACGAACGCCGCGCCTGTCTGTGGCGCGGCTCTCCCAGTCACCGACGCGTTGGGCTTCGCCGTCCGCTGGGTGAACTGGGAAAACGTGGCGTCCCGCCTGTAACGCTTAAACGCGATAAATGATGGCTTCGCGTGTTTATGACGCGGCATTGATCGCTTGAAGAAAACAACGCCCCGCAGCACCCGCTCGCGGGGCGTTTTGTATCCCAGCCCGCTTTCTCCGCAGCGGGCGCCATTTCTATGGAACAGGCACCGCTCGCAGGGGTTGGTCCTGTGAACATCCCAACCAAGGAGGCGCGCAAATGACCCTGCTCAAAAAAGACACATGGGTGCTGATCGCAGACGGCGAAAAGGCCCTGTTCCTGGAAAACCACACCGACGGCAAAGACCCCTTTCTGCAGGTCGTTCGCAAGGAAGAACAGGAAAACCCCCCAAACCGCGAACAGGCCGCCAATCGCCCCGGCCGCTTTAATGATGGCCCCTCGGTGCACCGCTCGGCGGTGGCTGACACCGACTGGCACGAACTTGAAAAAGAACGCTTTGCCAAGGACTTGTCAGACATTCTTTACAAATTGGCCCACAAAGGGCGCTTTGACCGTTTGGTTTTGGTGGCACCGCCTGCGACACTGGGTGAATTGCGCGAGAACCTGCATAAGGAAGTCAAAGACAAGGTGATCGGTGAAATCCCAAAGACGCTGACCAATCATCCCATCGACGAGATCGAAAAGATCGTGATGGGCGAGCTGTCCACCGCCTGACCGCCCGGCCTGAATGCCCGGTCTGATTGCCCCTTGGCGTGGGGCGCATTTCCCGCCAAAAGGGAGCAACCCCGCGCCAAGGACCGACAATGACTGACACCGCCAAAGGATTCGCCGCCATGATAGCGGCCTGCTGCATCTGGGGGCTGTCGCCGCTCTTTTACAAATCACTGTCCGACGTCCCAGCTACACTGGTTCTGTCGCATCGCACCATCTGGTCGCTGGTGTTTTTCTTTCTCGTTCTGACCGCGCAGCGCCGCCTTGGGGCGGTACTCGCTGCGATGGCAGGGTGGCGTGCCTTTGGCATTATCCTTTTTGCATCAGTGATGATTGGGTTTAATTGGCTCATGTTCATCTGGTCGATCCAGAACGGCCACGCCACCGAGGCGGCGCTGGGGTATTATATCTTCCCGCTGGTTGCTGTGCTTCTTGGCCGGGTCGTCTTCGCGGAACGGCTTAACCACTTGCAATGGACTGCGGTCGGGCTGGTGGCCCTCGCGGTCAGCCTGCTGACCTACGGCCTTGGCACCGCACCCTGGATCGCACTGGCCTTGGCGATAACATTTGGGCTTTATGGGCTGGTCAAGAAACGGCTCGCGGTGGGGCCTGTGGTCTCTGTCACCGCAGAGGTGTTGCTGCTGACGCCGCTGGCGCTGGGGGTGTTGTGGCAAACGGGTTACAATGGTGAGCCGATCTTTGGCACCTCAACCCGCGATCTGGTCTTGCTGGTGCTGTGCGGGCCGGTGACGGCAACACCGCTGATCCTGTTCAGCTATGCCGCGCGTCGGCTCAGCATGGCCAGCGCCGGATTGCTCAGCTACATCAATCCAACGTTGCAGTTTTTCTGTGCAGTCGTGATTTTCCGTGAGCCGTTCACCGGCTGGCATGTACTGACTTTTGTGCTGATCTGGGGCGCGCTGGCGTTCTATTCCGCGACCACTTTCCGTCAGGACAAGGCCCGGCGCAGGGCGGTCATTGCGGCGGCGGCATCGGGCACCGCGGTCACGTAATCCAGCAGGCTGGCGTCGGCAAAGCCGCGGTCGACCACATGGTGTAAAAGTGACATGAAAGGTTCCCAGTAGCCATTTGTATTCACTAGGAAAACTGGCTTTTCGTGTAGGCCCAATTGGCGCCATGTCAGCACCTCGAAAAGTTCGTCCAATGATCCTGCACCGCCGGGCAGAACAACCACCGCATCACAGTTCATGAACATGACTTTCTTGCGCTCGTGCATGGTCTCGGTCACGACGTAGCGGGTCAGATCTGTCTTGCCGACCTCCCATGCCACCAGATGCGCGGGGATCACGCCAAAGGTATCGCCGCCCGCCGCCTGTGCCGCCCGCGCGACACTGCCCATCAGCCCGACATCACCCGCGCCATAGACCAGCCGCAGCCCGGCATCGGCCAGCCCCTGACCAAGGTTTTCCGCATCGCGGGTAAAGGCAGCATCGTCGCCGGGGCGCGAGCCGCAGTAAACACAAACCGATTTTTGGACCATGTTGCGCTCCTATCCTATTATGGAAAATGTGGCCGGGGCCGTTTGCTGTTTTGACCCGTGTTAGCGCGCTTGCTAGAAAGGCTCAACCACGGGGGAAGATTGAGATGACAAAAGGGCTTGGCGGTCTGGGCAGCAATGCGGGTGCGATGGTGGCAGGGGCCTTTGCGGCGGCTGTGCTGGCATTGGGGGCATGGATCGGTTCGACGCGTAATTCGGTACCGCCTGTTGATGCCACAACCCAATCGGCGGCGATAGAGCCCGCCGCGAAATCCATGCCCGCGCCGGACACCGCCGCCACCCCCGCACCTGACGTGGACCAACCGGCGTCAACACAGAGCGCGACAGCGGATAGCGCCCCGCTGGACCCGACGCCAGACAGCACCGAGACAGAGACCGACCCCGTCGAGGTTGCCAAGATATCCGAGGCCACGCCAACACCAATCCCCCCCGCCTTTGACGAGGTGCGCCGCGAACCCGACGGCATGACCGTGATCGCCGGCCGCGCGGCCCCCGGTGCGCAGGTTAAGATACTTCGCGATGGCGCGGAAGTTGCCAACGCCACGGCAGATGGTTTGGGCAAGTTTGCAGCCCTCGCCATGATCGCGCCGGATGGGAAAGGCCATGTGCTGAGCCTAGAGCAGATCACCCCAGGGGGCGCGATTGCATCACTTGATGAAATCCTGCTGGCCCCGGTCAGCGCAATTGCTGTGGACGCTGATGCAGGTGCAGCGCCAACATCTGCGGCTGAGCAAGGTGCCACGCCCGACACCGGCTCCGTGATCGTCGCCGAAGCCGCCCCTGCGGCATCTGAAAGCCCTGCCAGCAGCGCCCCCAATGCACCTGTCGCCGATCGGCAGACGCCTTTGCCAAGTGGCGATGCATCACCTGAAACTGCCCCGGAAGAATCGCCAAGCGTTGCGGCTGATGCAGAAGCGACGTCGGAACCCGCACCCATCAGTCCCGCGCAGACAGCGGCGGCGCCCATCGCAACTGATCCTGCACCCGTTGCCTCGCCGGAACCTGTTACAGCGCCACAGGGTGGCACCGCGCAAACCGGCACGCCCCAACCGCAGGCGCCCCAACCGCAGGCGCCTCAAGCGGCCGAGCCTGCGACCGGCGACACTGCAGTAGCGCCTGAGCCGCCCATAGTTGCGGCAACGGCCGCGCCCGACGCCACCGCTCCAGCAGCATTGCCCGCGGATGACGAACCCGCCACCGACGCCCCCGTTGCGGTGCTGAAATCCACCGTCGATGGGGTCGAGCGGATCGACACCACACCGCCCGAAGTTATGGATACCGTGGCGCTTGACACGATCGGATATTCCGACGAAGGGGCCGTGCAACTGGCCGGTCGCGCACAGGTGCTTGCACGGCAGGTGCGTGTCTATCTCGACAACCGTGCCATCATCAGCTTGCCTGTCGATCCAGACGGACGCTGGCGCGGCGACCTGCCTAGCGTCGACGCTGGCATCTACACCCTGCGGCTGGATGAACTGTCTCAGGACGGCAGCGTGATCAGCCGGGTGGAAACACCGTTCAAACGTGAATCCGCCAGCGTGTTGGCCGCTGCGACCCAAGGCCCCGACGGCCCGCTCAAGGCGGTGACAGTGCAAAAGGGCGACACCCTTTGGGCGATCTCGCGCGAACGCTACGGCGATCCACTGCTTTATGTTCGCGTGTTTGAGGTAAACGCCAAGTCCATCCGCGACCCCGATCTGATCTACCCCGGGCAGGTGTTTGACCTGCCCGATTGAACCGGAGCGCGCGGGGCGCCTGCGCTCGCATACCCGCTGTGCACGCCTGCGCACTGGCAACCCCGGTCCGGCTTGATTATGTAGGTCCTAACCACAGTAGGAACCTACATGTCGCCCAGAAATTCCACGACCTCCGCCGCTGCCTCTTCAGCCCAAGCCAGTACCGTACCCCAGACCCTCAGCGATGAGGAACTGGCCGACGCCGCCGAGCGGCAGTCAGGCCTGCTGGTGTTGCGCAAGGTTGCACCCTACCTCTGGCCTGCCGACATGCCTTGGGTCAAACGGCGCGTTGTCTGGGCGATGCTCGCCTTGATCGTGTCCAAGCTGATCACCGTCGCGACGCCGGTATTCTACAAAGGCGCGGTCGATGCGCTGTCGAACGAAGGTGTGCCGATGCTGGCGCTTGGCGCGGTCGGGCTGACCGTGGCTTACGGGATGGCGCGCCTCATGGGGGTCGGTTTTGGCCAGATCCGCGATGCTGTTTTTGCCCGCGTGGGCCAACGTGCCCTGCGCATGCTGGCTCTTGAGACCTTTGATCACATCCACCGCCTGTCGATGCGTTACCATATCACGCGCAAGACCGGGGGCCTCAGCCGGATCATTGAACGCGGTGTCAAAGGTGTTGATTTCCTGCTGCGCTTTTTGCTGTTTTCCATCGGCCCGCTGATCCTGGAACTGATCCTCGTGGGCATCATCCTCGCGGTGCTGTTTGACGTTTGGTATCTCGCCGTGGTGGCTGTGACCATCGCGCTCTACGTTTGGTTTACGTTCGCCGTGACCGAATGGCGGGTGCGCCTGCGCCGCCAGATGAACGATCAGGACAATGACGCAAACCAAAAGGCGATCGACAGCCTTTTGAACTATGAAACCGTCAAATATTTTGGCGCCGAGGGACGCGAGGCTGCACGCTATGATGCGGCCATGGCAGGCTACGAAGAGGCGGCGATCAAAACCAATTATTCGCTCGCCTTCCTAAACTTCGGCCAGGCCCTGATCATCACCGCCGGTCTGGTTGGTGTCATGGTCATGGCCGCCATTGGCGTTCAGGACGGCGCGCTGACCGTGGGCGATTTCGTCATGGTCAACGCCTATATGATCCAGCTTACCGTGCCGTTGAACTTTCTCGGCACCGTCTACCGCGAAATCCGTCAGGCGTTGGTGGACATGGGGCAGATGTTCGGCCTGCTTGAACAACCGGCCGAGATTACGGACAAGCCAGACGCCCCCGCGCTCAAGGTCAGCGGCGGCCACGTCTCGCTCGAAAATGTACGCTTTGGCTATGACGCAGAGCGTGAGATTCTCAAGGGCATTACGCTCGAGGCCCTCCCTGGAGAGACAGTTGCCATCGTCGGCTCGACCGGCTCGGGCAAATCCACCATCGGGCGATTGCTGTTCCGCTTTTATGATGTGGCCGGCGGCGCGCTCAAGATCGACGGGCAGGACATCCGCGATGTCACCCAGCACTCGCTGCATCTGGCGATCGGCGTGGTGCCGCAGGACACGGTGCTGTTCAACGACACCATCGGCTATAACATCGCCTATGGCCGCGAAGGGGCCACGCAAGATGAGGTCGAAGCCGCGGCGCGCGATGCGCAAATTCACGATTTCATCCAATCGCTGCCGCTGGGCTATGACACCACTGTCGGTGAACGGGGGCTGAAACTGTCGGGGGGCGAAAAGCAGCGCGTCGGCATCGCCCGCACCTTGCTGAAAGATCCAGCCATTCTGCTGCTGGACGAAGCCACCAGCGCGCTTGACAGCGACACCGAGCATGAAATCCAGGATGCGCTGCGGCGTGCGGGGCAGGGGCGCACCGTGCTGACTATTGCACACCGCCTATCGACCATCGCCGACGCTGACCGCATCGTCGTGCTGGAAAAGGGCAGCATTGTCGAACAGGGCACCCATGATGCGCTGCTTGCCGCCAATGGGCGCTATGCCCAGCTTTGGCAGCGCCAACAGGCCGAAGAAGAAAGCTGATTAGCGCCGGTTAACCCCGTCCGCATGCCGTGTTTCCGGCCACGCGCGGTGCGCGGCCGAAATATCGCTGCCGCACCGGTCATGGCCCCTTGCGCCGCCTCCCCGCGCCACCGATATGTACGGCTATGACAGATCAAATCGCCTATTCCCCGCTTAGTCTGCGCGCCCGCGCCGCCCGTTTCGCCGACCGCCCGGCGTTGCAGAATTTCATCCTCGGTGTCATCCTGTTTAACGCGGTGATCCTTGGGCTTGAAACCTCTGATCGGGCAATGGCGCAGGCCGGCCCGTTGATCCTGCTGTTGGACAAGGTCTGTCTTGGCGTCTTTGTGGCAGAAATCGCGCTCAAGCTTTACGGCCGGGGGATGGATTTCTTTCGCCGTGGATGGAGCATCTTTGATTTCATCATCGTCGGCATCTCGCTGATCCCGGCAACCCAGGGGCTTAGTGTGCTGCGCGCCCTGCGTATCTTGCGCCTGCTGCGCGTTGTGTCGGTGGCACCCTCGCTGCGCCGCGTGGTCGAGGGGCTGGTGAACGCGCTGCCCGGCATGGCGTCGGTGTTCCTGCTGATGGGTGTGATTTTCTACATCGGCTCGGTCATGGCGACCAAACTCTTTGGCGCCGCGTTTCCCGATTGGTTTGGTACGCTGGCGCGCTCGGGCTATTCGCTGTTCCAGATCATGACGCTTGAGTCGTGGTCCATGGGCATCGTGCGCCCGGTGATGGAGGTCTATAGCTATGCTTGGATGTTCTTCATCCCCTTCATCATGGTCACCACATTCGCCGTGGTGAACCTGCTGGTCGGTCTGGTCGTGAACTCAATGCAGGACGCGCATCACGAAGAAACCAACGAGCGTACTGACAATTACCGCGACGAAGTGCTGGGCCGCCTGGCCGACCTCGAGGCATTGATCAAATCGCAAAACGACGCGCGCAAACCCTGATCCGCCCCTTGGCCCCGGTTGGCATTCAACTATGGTGCATGAAACCCCTTGCCAAAGGACAGATGCATGAAACCGACCAACCCCGACTTTACCCCACCCGCTGACGCGGACGCGCGCCGCGCTGTTGCACCGGTCATCTGCTATCCAACCGGCGGCCTCGCGGCGCCCGACATTGCCGGGCTGACCGCGCTCCGACAGCAGGCAACGCTTGCCGGGCAGGTCACGGCTGCGCCCCGCGATGCCGCCTGCATCGACGTGCCCGCCGGGTGCTTCTTTCGCATCACATCTATTGAGGGCGCGCAGGTCGGTGATCTGAACCTGTGGTCTCGTGCCGACCTGTCCGAACACTTCTACTCGGGCAAGACGCGGGCGCTGCACGGCACCCACCTGTCAACCGGAGACCGCATGTGGTCCAGCTTTCCACATATGCGGCCCATGGCCACGATCACGGCAGACACGCTCGACTGGTACGGCTTCGACGCTTATGGCGGATCGGTGCATGACGTCATCGGCACCCGCTGCGATCCCTATACCGGGCGGTTACTGTCGGGCGGTGACTATCATCACTGCTGCCACTCCAACCTCACCCGCGCATTGGCGGCGCATTGCGACCTGCCACTGCCCGAGGCCGAAGCCCATGTTCACGACGTGCTCAACGTCTTTATGTGCACAGGCTTTACCCGCGACACCGGCCAGTATTTCATGAAGGCAAGCCCGGTGCGCCCAGGTGACTACCTCGAATTTTACGCCGAGATTGACTTGGTTGTCGGGCTCTCTGCCTGCCCGGGCGGGGACTGTTCACAGGAACACACCTCTGACACAGCCGAGTGCCATCCACTGCTGATCGAGGTTTTCGACCCCGGTGAACCCGTCCGCGCGGGTCACGTCGTACCGATCAGTTCCGCCTACGACCGCAGCCACGGGGTGTCAGGCTGATCACCCGCCTTGCGCTTACTGCGCAGCCACGGCCTTTTCCGTCAACTTATCGAGCGCGCCAGTCATCTTTTCGATGTACTCGGCCGCCTCAGGCAGGCCATGGGCCGCGACCAGTGCGGCGGGATCGTGATAGGTCACATGCACCACATTGGCGTCATCGGCATAGACCAGCACCCGCAGGGGCAGGTCCAGCCCGGCGGTCTGGGCGTCCTGCATCGCAGGGGTGCCCAGCTTTGGGTTGCCAAAGATCAACAGTTGCGTCGGACGCAATTGCATATCCGCGCCTTCGGCCCCCGCCGCGTGATCCACACGGGCAAAGACCGTGGCCCCGGCATCCTCGACTGCGGCCACCAGCCGGTCCATCGTCACCGGCACGGTGTGCGGCGATATTTTCGCCACCATCTCCTGCGCCAGACCGGGCAGGGCGGCCATTGCCAAACCTGCCGCCAAAAATGTTGCTCTCATCATCACGCACCTCCAGTTTCATGCCTGGCACAGAACGTAGCGCGCCCTGGGCGCCCGGCCAGCCGACAAAGAAACGGCGGCGCATTTCTGCTCCGCCGCCACCTCATTCTTTTTGGTCCTAATATTCCTCGGGAGTTTGAGGGCAGACAGCCCTCAAAGGCCGCGCAGCGGCCTCGTTCGCCGGGCGCTATTCTGCCGCCTTTAGACCTGTGGCCGTCGCTGCCTGCGACGCGGCCCCTTCATCCCAGATGATCTCGGTCGTCTGCATCCGCCGCGCATCGCGTTGCAGCGCCCAGTCCTGCGCCGCCCGACTGGCCCGCCCCATCGACAGTTTCGCCAAAAGCTGCGCCACCCAGCGGAGATAGGTCGTCGCCCACACCCGGATCGCCAGCATCGACGGCGTGACCATCAGCGTCAGCACCGTGGCAATCCCGAGGCCAAAGACCACCGCCGTGGCCAACTGCTTCCACCAAAGCGCGGTGGGGCTGTCGATGGTATAGCCGCCGTCGGCAAAGTTGATCGACAGACCAAACATCATCGGAGCCAACCCCGCCATGGTGGTGATCGTGGTCAGCAGCACGGGACGAATACGCGCCTGCGCCGTGCGAATGATTGCCTCGATCCTTGGCATATACCGCTCGAACTCCTGAAAGGTGTCGATCAGGATGATGTTGTTGTTCACCACAATCCCCGCCAGCGCGACAATCCCGGTGCCGGTCATGATGATGCTGAACGTCTGATCCATCACCAGCATCCCGATCAACACGCCCGTGGTGGACAACACCACTGCCAGCAGCACTAGCACCGAATTGTAGATACTGTTGAACTGCGCCAGCAGGATGATGAACATCAGCCCCAGCGCGGCGGTAAAAGCGGAACTCAGGAACGCCTGGCTTTCCGCCTGGTCCTCCTGATCGCCGGTCCATTCATAATCCACACCCGCAGGCAGGGCATCGCCATTCAACCATTCGGTCAATACCTCGATACGTTCATTGGCCGTGACCGGCACCAGACGCAGATCGCCCGTTGCCAGCGCCGCCTGCAGATCGACATCCGACGCGGCCTCTGTACGGTGGCTCAGGTGGTAGGCAGTGCCATCAGGGCCGCTGATGTCGCCGGCACCCCCCGCAGGCGTCAGCGTGGCGAGGGTCTCCGTTACATCGGCCCCGGCCACCTTGGCGTCCCGGACCAATTTCATCAGACCGACACCAACACCGGCCTTCACATCCAGAATACGCTTCTGGTCCACCCGGTTGATCTCTGCCAGCTTGGGCACCGGCGTGCGGGTGATGAAATTGCTCAGCGGGATCAGCCCATCGCCGGTGCGCACCTTCAACGTGTCGAGCGTGCTGAGCAGGCGGTCTTTTTCT
>TARA_R110002049_G_scaffold207188_1_pt1 | contig 57029 bp, 42 predicted proteins | sample TARA_R110002049 | Tara Oceans TARA_R110002049 (sample SAMEA4396941) | marine metagenome | biome: Polar Biome; feature: [SRF] surface water layer (ENVO:00010504); material: water (ENVO:00002006), including particulate matter (ENVO:01000060) such as... | depth 5 m | reverse complement strand
AGATAAAAGAAGAACACATTACAAAGCAACTGCGCCACAGATTGCAACTTGCTCTGCAACAGGAGAAGCTCACTTATATCATAGAGCGCATTGGCACGAAGGAAAATTATACTACAGAGGTCAAGTTTTAATTGATAACTCTGAAGCAGTAGAAAACGTAGCATAACTATTATGCATGCATATATAAAACGCTCACATGTGGGCGTTTTTTTTTATAATATGTTTTTTACCTAAGACAAAAACAACTTACTTTGCACCATAATTAGAGCAAAATTTAGTATTTTTCAGAATATTTCGAATGTTTTGGCCAATATTTAGTAGGTTTTGGTCAATTAACTATATAGGTATGAGTAAAATATCAGCGGCAATTACAGCTGTAGGTGGGTATGTTCCAGAATATGTATTGACCAATCAGATTCTTGAAACGATGGTTGATACCAATGACGAATGGATAACCACAAGAACAGGTATTAAGGAACGTAGAATTCTTAAAGACGATGGCAAAGGCACTTCTTATTTAGCCATCAAAGCCGCCCAAGACCTTATAAACAAAAAGGGCATAGACCCAAAAACCATAGAACTTGTTATAGTTGCTACGGCAACACCCGATATGAAAGCGGCTTCAACAGCATCTTACACCGCGACGCATATTGGAGCAATCAACGCGTTTTCATTTGATATGGATGCCGCCTGCTCAAGCTTTTTATATGGTATGTCTGTTGCAGCAAGTTATATTGAATCGGGACGGTATAAAAATGTGCTTTTGATTGGGGCGGATAAAATGTCTTCCATTATCAATTATAAAGACAGGTCAACTTGCATTATTTTTGGAGATGGCGCAGGTGCTGTTTTATTTGAACCAAACCAAGAAAATTTAGGCTTGCAAGATGAATATTTAAGAAGTGATGGTTCCGGACGTGAGTTTTTACAAGCTACTTACGGAGGTTCTACCTATCCGATCAATGCGCAAGCTCTTGAAGAAGGCAAACAGTACGCCTTTCAAGAAGGGAAAACGGTATTTAAAAATGCGGTATTTAATATGGCAGATGCAGCGGCTAAAATATTAGAACGGAATAATTTAACTAAAGATGATGTAGATTGGTTGGTAGCGCACCAAGCAAACAAACGCATTATTGATGCCACAGCAAGCCGTATAAATTTAGATACAGAAAAAGTAATGATAAATATTGAAAAGTATGGTAATACTACATCGGCTACTTTACCGTTACTTTTATATGATTATGAATCACAGCTTAAAAAAGGGGACAAATTGATATTTGCTGCTTTTGGAGGCGGGTTTAACTGGGGGTCCATTTATTTAACATGGGCTTACAATTCAATTAATTAACCAAAAACAATAATAAGCTAATTATGGATATCAAAGAGATTCAAAACTTGATCAAGTTTGTTGCAAAATCGGGGGCAAGCGAGGTTAAATTAGAAATGGATGATATAAAAATCACCATAAAAACAGGGTCAGAATCGGATGCAACCGCCATTCATTATGCTCCTGTTGCACCACAAATGCCTCAAGCTGTAGCACCAATTCCTCAAGATGAACCTGCACAAAAAGTTGAAACAGCTGCACCAGCGACTACCAAAGAATCAGACGATAATTCAAAATACATCACCATAAAATCACCAATCATTGGTACATTTTATAGAAAACCTTCGCCAGACAAACCCCTGTTTGTTGAGGTAGGTCAAACTATTTCAGAGGGCGATGTGCTTTGCGTTATTGAAGCCATGAAACTGTTCAATGAAATTGAATCTGAAGTTTCAGGAAAGATTGTTAAGATATTGGTTGATGATTCTTCTCCGGTAGAATTTGATCAACCCTTATTTTTAGTGGATCCATCATAACTTGAAGTTTAAAGTTTAAAGTTTGAAATTTAGTGGCACTAGCTCCTAAACGTATAAACTCCTAAACCATAAACTCTTAAACTCATAAAGATATGTTTAAAAAAATACTGATTGCCAACAGAGGGGAAATAGCACTTCGTGTTATCAGGACCTGTAAAGAAATGGGCATAAAAACAGTAGCTGTATATTCTACAGCAGATGCAGAAAGCCTTCACGTAAAGTTTGCAGACGAAGCCGTTTGTATAGGGCCGCCATCAAGTGCATTGTCTTACCTAAAAATGTCCAATATCATATCGGCTGCAGAAATAACCAATGCCGATGCCATCCATCCTGGTTACGGATTTTTATCTGAAAACGCCAAGTTTTCAAAAATTTGTGATGAGCATGGTATCAAATTCATTGGTGCTTCGCCAGAGATGATTGATAGAATGGGAGACAAGGCGAACGCCAAAGCTACCATGAAAGCTGCGGGCGTACCTTGCGTACCAGGAAGCGAAGGTGTTATTGAAACGTTTGAAGAATGTGAAAAAATAGCTAAAGAAACAGGGTATCCTGTGATGCTTAAGGCCTCTGCTGGTGGTGGAGGTAAAGGAATGCGTGGCGTTTTTAAACCAGAAAAACTTAAAGAAGCTTGGGATTCTGCCAGACAAGAAAGTAAAGCAGCTTTTGGAAATGACGATATGTACATGGAAAAACTCATTGAGGAGCCAAGACATATTGAAATCCAGATTGTGGGTGACTCTACGGGTAAAGCCTGTCATTTATCAGAAAGAGATTGCTCAATACAGCGTCGCCACCAAAAATTGACCGAAGAAACACCGTCGCCTTTTATGACGGATGAATTGCGGGACAAAATGGGGAAAGCTGCTGTGAAAGCCGCAGAATATATCAAGTATGAAGGTGCTGGAACCATTGAGTTTTTGGTTGATAAACACCGTAATTTCTACTTTATGGAAATGAATACTCGTATCCAAGTAGAACACCCCATTACGGAGCAGGTTATCGATTTCGATTTGATTCGCGAACAAATTCTGGTTGCTGCAGGTGTGCCGATTTCAGGAAAAAATTACCTTCCAAAATTACATTCTATAGAGTGTCGTATCAACGCAGAAGATCCATTTAATGGATTTAGACCATCACCAGGTATTATTACAACATTACATGCGCCAGGAGGTCATGGTGTGCGTTTAGATACACATGTGTATGCAGGTTATGCCATTCCTCCTAATTATGATTCAATGATTGCTAAATTGATTACAACGGCGCAAACCAGAGACGAAGCCATCAATAAAATGAAACGTGCGTTGGATGAGTTTGTTATTGAAGGCGTGAAAACCACCATTCCGTTCCACAGACAACTTATGGATCATCCAGATTATTTAGCGGGCAATTATACCACGAAGTTTATGGAAGATTTTGTGATAGAAAAGCAAATTGAAGAATAAATAATTAAAACTCCGAAAGCTATTTTCGGAGTTTTTTTATTAGCTCATTTTCTTTTCGAAGTAAAACAATTTTAAACAGATTGTCAATTTATTATGACGTTGATAAAACGCTTTTTTAAATTTATATTAAGAACCCTATTTTGGTTTTTTATAGTATCTATAGTGTTAGTTATTGTATATAAATGGGTGCCAATTTCTGTAACACCACTTATGGTCATCAGAAGTATGGAACAATATCAAGAGGATAAAGACATTCTTTGTGAGCATGATTGGGTACCTATTGAATCCATATCCAAAAACTTACAATTGGCCGTTATTTCAAGCGAAGACCAAAATTTTTTAAACCATAACGGATTTGATATTAAAGCGATAGAAAAAGCCATTGCATACAATAAAAAAGGGAAAAGTGTGCGGGGCGCTAGTAGCATAAGCCAGCAAACCGCCAAAAATGTGTTTTTATGGCCACGGCGCAGTTGGTTACGGAAAGGCCTGGAAACGTATTTTACGTTTTTAATAGAACTTTTTTGGTCCAAGGAACGCATTATAGAAGTGTATTTGAATAGCATTGAAATGGGCAATGGTATTTACGGTGCAGAAGCTGCATCACAATTTTGGTTTAAAAAACCAGCCATAAAGCTTAACAGAAGTGAAGCTGCTGCTATTGCTGCTATCCTTCCAAACCCTCGTGTTTATAGGGCAAACCCTGCAACCAATTACATTCAAGGGAGAAAGAACTGGATAATGCGCCAAATGGGTTATTTTGGTCCTTTGGATTATACTAAAAACGATGAAAGAAAACATAAAAACTAAGGAGGCACTTTATTCAAAATGTTTGGAGTTTATTGAGAATCGATTTCAAACTGTTCAAAAAAACATTCAAGAACTCCAAGAATCGTTACTTTCTGAAACTAAGAGCAGTGCTGGTGATAAGCACGAAACAGGTCGCGCCATGTTGCAATTGGAACGCGAAAAATTAGGCAATCAGCTTTCTGAAATCCATAAAATAAAAGTATATTTTTATAAAATCGATATCTCTAAACCTTCGAAAATTATAGGTTTGGGGAGTGTGGTTTATACCTCAAATGCAAACTATTTTATTGCCATTAGTGCAGGAGAAATAGTGGTTGATGGTGTGAAATTTTTTGCAATTTCTTCGAGTACACCTATTGGGATATTGTTAATGGGAAAGCAAGTTGGAGACACCATTGTTTTTAGGGAGCAGAGGTTTGTTGTTAAAGAAGTGGTTTAGGGTGACCCGTCCGGAAATAAGACTACAGGTTAAACATAATTTTAAGCAGTTAATTTGTAGACCATATTTCAGGACTAGACAACATTTCAATTTGAAAAATGTGTACATTTGCGTTTCACAATTATGTTTGGAGTAATAAATAATCATTTAATAAAATATAGGAGTTTTCATTTATGAAGAAAAGAGGTTTACTTATAATTATAAGCTTAGTTTTAATCATTTTTATTGTTATGTTAAGTTGGGGCAATGAATTCAATATTTTCATTGAGAAACCAAATGCAATAAAATCTGATAATCTGACTGATTCAGTTACCCAAAAGAATGAGATAACCTTGGATGAACATTCGGCAAATAAATTCATCAACCCAATTAAATATAACAGAGGAGGTGATCCAAGTATTTATTACGGTGGTGATGGTTATTATTATTTTACGTGTACCGAAGGATTTAAAAAAAATACCAGAATAACATTACGTAAGGCAAAAGAACCTTACCTGATTTCATATGGAGAACAAAAAACCATCTGGTGGGAAAAATGCGCACCAAATGGATTATGGGCTCCTGAATTATTCAAGCATGATGGCGTGTGGTATATTTATTATGCAGTAACAAATGCCGGGCATAAAGAAAGAAGAATGTTTGTTTTAAAATGTGAAGATGAGGATCCAATAAACGGAACATGGGAAAATTTGGGTCAAATAACAGATTCGACTAATCTTTTTGCTATTGATGGTGCTGTATTTGAAAACAAAGGCCAACTTTATTATATATGGTCGGGGTGGGAAAGCTTAACAGACACAAGACAACGAATTTTCATTGCTTCCATGAGTAATCCATACACGCTAAATTCACCTCGCACATGCATCTCAACTCCAACAGAGGAATGGGAAACACACAATACTCCGGTAAATGAAGGACCAATAGCAATGGTTAGTCATGGGAATGTTCATCTAACCTTTTCCGGAAGCCAGGCTAATTTAAGATATTATGCTCTTGGAATGGTAACCGCTAGCTCAGACAGTGATCTGCTTGATGCAGCTTCATGGAAAAAAACAGAAGGACCGGTCTTTTTAGAGCATGAAAACGTTTATGCAGTTGGAGGCAATTGTTTCATTAAATCAAAGGACGGAACTGAAGACTGGCTGGTATATCATGCATTTAATAAGCTTGGACAATGGGGTGATGATCGCGATGTGTTCATGACTAAAATTAACTGGAACGGCGATACTCCTGATTTTGGAAAACCGGTTCCTTATGAATCTTTAACAGAAGTTCCTTCAGGAAGCACATTCAATTATGATATTTATGAAGCTGAAGAAGCGGAAATTACAGGAGCCAGTAAAGTCATGCCAGAAAGCGCACACGATTTTCATGGATTTACAGGAAATGGATACGTTGAATTCAGTTCAAATAATACAGAATCTGTTACATTTAATATTACTGTTGAAAAGAAAGGTACTTACACCCTGCTTTTCAGGTATACCAATGATGAAGAGTCAACCAAAAAACTAAAGTTATCGGTAAATGATGAAACAATAAAAAAGGATTTATCATTTCCTGCAACAAATAATGTAAATGACTTTTATGACGTAAGAATTTATAATTACACAAGAACAGAGTGTCAGATTAAATTAAATCAAGGGTCAAATACAATTAAATTAGAATCAACAGGCAATGGAGGCCCATGGTTAGATTGCTTATTAATACCTAAAAGTTTTAGCAAATAATTTAAGAATGCAATAATAAGTTAAAACGCTCTTTAACACTTAGAATATAATTAATCACGAACTGCCGAAAAAAGTTCTTGCAGACTTTCCGAGTGATTAATTATATTTTAATGATAGGTATTATTTTTTTAAGGCTACTAAGAATGTTGTTTCGTTGTTGAACCGGACCTTGAGAAACGAGCTCATTGTATGGGTATTGACATAGATAGAGTTATTGATTTATGCTTGGTAGTATTCAAAAACTAATAGTCAAAAACAGAAAGTTTCGGTATAAAAGCATCAAAATATGAATTGATAGTTGTTTTGGCTCTTTTTTTTGATAATAAGACATACCTTTCCCATTAAACCTTTGCGTGACACAACTCATCAAAAACTACAGAAATTATATTCATGTATGTAAACTGTATATGTAGAACGATAGCAATATTTTTGGCAAACAATTGACGAACTAGGTTTTGACATTAATAGGACGGATTTTGAATTAATTGAGAACTATGCAGTTTATGTTGAAGAATCTTTAGTAAATAAAAAAATCATACCAATGGATGGACTGACAATAATGCAAGATATTGTTCGCTCCACAGATTATTCTAAAAAATACGTTCAGTTTTACGAGATTGACGAAGACTTGGACTACTTAAAATATGACAATCATACAATATTCAACTCTGGATTGACTTTAAAAAATGTGGACAGTTTTATACTGAGAGAATTTGAATAATTACTTGAAAATGAGAAATATAAAATTGAGGATAAAATTAGAGAATTAGCATATTGCAAGACTTGTGATAGGATTAAGAAATCTAAATTAAAGAATGTTCGGAACTGGATTGGTAAAGTGAAATATCAAACTTGGGTATGCGGATTATGTGAATCCAAGGATATTTACATTTTAGTAGTCAGAAAGGAAAGGAGATAATATTGAAACGAAAAACGCAACTCAACTTTTATCAATAATAGTCCTAGATGTTACTTTAAAATTGAAAGGCAAATTGGCAATCCTTTTTTAAGTACTTCTTCATGCTCAAAAACCACTTTTCCTCCATCTAAATCCGCTTCAATCAAATAATAAAACCCTTTATAATAAGATTGTTTTACAATGGCTTTTAAGTTTGATTTATCAACTATTTTTAACTGATTGGTGTAAATTATTTCCCCGTCAATTTCATTGAATTCCCCAAAAAAAGAAGCGATCAATTTATTTTCTGGATTATTGTAAAGGTGTTGAGGCGTGTTGTGTGCCATAATTTTGGCATCATGCAAAACAATCATGTGGTCTGAAAATGATAACACATCATCTTTATCATGTGTGGCAACAATGCAGGTAATGTTTTTCTCTTTTAAATATTTAAAGAGGTTTCGGCGTAGTGACTGTTTTTTAAAATTGTCAATATGGCTAAAAGGCTCATCCAGCAAAATTATTTCGGGCTGTTTGGCAATGGCGCGTGCTAAAGCCACACGCTGTTTTTGTCCGCCGCTTAATGTTTTAACCTTAACATTGGCAAAATCTTCTAATTCTACAACTCTTAAAAGTTCATGGATCCGTTCTTGTTTTTCTTCTGGATAAAAATTGGAAAGGAATGCACCGATATTTTCTGAAACACTTGTAAAAGGCATCAAATCAAATTCTTGGGCTACATATTTCATAAATTCTGGGCCAATGATAAGATTGTGTTTCGGTCCTAAAATTTGTTTGTCTTTCCAAAAAATGTCGCCTTCATTCAAATCATAAGTACCATAAAGCAATTTTAAGAGCGTACTTTTTCCTGAGCCACTTTCGCCAATAATAGACAGGTGCTCTCCCGCATTTGCATTAAAACAGATAGCTTTTAAAATAGCTTGCTTTTTATAACCGAAAGAAAGATTTTTGACTTGAAGCATGAATGAAAAGAGTGCTTTTTATTTGTCGTTTGGTAAAGTTTCAAACCCCATATTATAAAATGTAAACCCGAAAATATCTGCATATTGGTCTATAATTTTACTAACCGGTGTTCCTGCGCCGTGTCCCGCATCGGTTTCAATACGAATCAATGTAGGGTTTGTGCCTGTTTGTTTGCTTTGTAATTCTGCGGCGAATTTAAAACTATGTGCTGGAACAACGCGGTCGTCATGGTCGCCAGTTGTAATTAAAGTTGCGGGATATGCCACACCCTTTTTTACATTGTGTAAAGGGGAATACCCTCTAAGGTATTCAAACATGGCTTTGGAATCTTCGGCTGTGCCATAATCATACGCCCAACCTGCCCCAGCGGTAAAAGTGTGGTAGCGCAACATATCCAAAACACCCACAGCCGGCAAGGCTACTTTGGCTAAATTGGGGCGCTGTGTCATAACGGCACCGACTAATAAACCGCCATTGGAACCGCCTCTCAGAGCTAAATAGTTTGATGATGTGTAGTTGTTTTCAAAAAGATATTCCGCAGCAGCGATAAAATCATCAAATACCTGTTGCTTTTGCATTTTGATGCCTGCATCGTGCCACGCTTTGCCGTATTCGCCCCCGCCACGTAAATTAGGGACAGCAAATATGCCGCCTTGTTCCATCCAAATAGCATTTGTAATGCTAAACGCAGGTGTTAAACTAATGTTGAAACCGCCATAACCATAAAGCATGGTTGGGTTTTTCCCATCTAATTTTAAGCCTTTTTTATGGGTAATTAGCATGGGGATTTTTGTGCCGTCTGTTGAGGTGTAAAAAACCTGACGACTTTCATAATCTTTTGCATTGAAATCGATGGCTGGTTTCCAATATAATTCAGGCGTACCAGTTTCTACATTGAATTGGTAAATGCTAGTAGGCGTGTTATAATTGGTGAAATAGAAGTAATTGATTTTTGCTTCTTTTTTACCACCAAAACCACTTGCTGTGCCTAAACCTGGTAACTGAATATCTCTAACCCATTTCCCTTCATAATCATATTGTTTTACTTGCGAAATAGCATCTACCATGTAATGTGCAAAAAAGTAACCACCGCCAGTTGATGGGGTTAATCCGTGTTCTGTTTCGGGTATAAAATCGATCCAGTTTTCGGGTGCTGGATTGGAGGCATCAACGGTTACGATTTTTTTATTCGGAGCATTTAAATCAGTGACAAGAAATAACGTACTGCCTTCGTTTTCGATAATATAAGTGTCGCTATCTGTATGGTTTAAGATAGGAATAAATGGCCCATCCTTAACGGAAAGGTCTTTTATAAATAGTTTGTTTCCAGAGGTAGAAATGCGCGGTGTTAGAATTAAATAGTTATTATCTTCGGTAACGCTGGCATAAATATATCGGTATTTTTCTTCTGGTCTGCCACCAAAAACCAAGGTGTCTTCTTTTTGGGAAGTTCCTAATTTATGATAGTACACTTTGTGCTGGTCTGTTTTTGCAGATAACTCGCTGCCATTGGGTTTGTCGTAACTGGAATAATAAAATCCTTTGTTTTTGTACCATGAAATGCCCCCGAATTTCACATCTTTAATGCTGTCTTCCAAAATTTCCTTGGTTTCAGTATTCATCACAATAATTTTGCGCCAATCACTGCCACCTTCAGAAATGGAATAAGCCAATATGTTACCGTCTTTTGAAAAACTTAAACCTCCCAATGACACAGTGCCACCTTTTGAAAAAGTGTTGGGATCTAAAAACACTTCAGCATTGGCATCTTCTTTTTTTCTATAGACGACATCTTGATTTTGCAAACCATCATTTTTAGTAAAATAAGTATAGTTTCCTTCTTTAAATGGTGCGCCTATTTTTTCGTAATTCCAAAGATTTGAAAGACGTTCTTTTAATATTTTCCTGTACGGAATGTTTTCTAAATAGCTATTGGTCGTTTTGTTTTGGGCTTTAACCCAAGCTTCAGTTTCAGCGCTCCGGTCATCTTCCAGCCATCTGTAAGGGGCTTTTACTTCAATATCAAAGTAAGTATCAATAGTGTCAACGGTTTTTGTTTCGGGGTAATTCACAAGGGCGTTATTTTGTTTGGAGCTTTGTTTGTTACAAGCTACTAAAATGGTTAAGAATAAAATGCTGATTATTAGTTTTTTCACGATTTGAAATGGTTCATATTTCAAAAATAAACAAAAAAGCTCCTGTAATACATACAGAAGCTTAATTTATAGATTCTTAACTGAAAACTATACTAAGTTATTTGCTATTAAATATTCAGCAATTTGAATGGTATTGGTGGCTGCTCCTTTGCGAAGGTTATCAGCAACAATCCACATGTTTAATGTGTTTGGTTGCGATTCGTCTCTACGAATACGGCCCACAAAAACCTCATCTTTATCATGTGCGTAAATTGGCATGGGATAAGTGTTGGTATCTGTATTGTCTTGTACCACAACGCCCGGGGTTTCGCTTAATAATTTACGAACATCGGTCAAATCAAAATCGTTTTCAAACTGCACGTTTACAGATTCTGAGTGCCCACCAGCGGTTGGGATACGCACTGCTGTAGCCGTTACAGAAAAGGTTTTGTCATTGAATATTTTTTGTGGCTCTCTAGCCAATTTCATTTCTTCTTTGGTGTACCCGTTTTCTAAAAACACATCGCAATGTGGCAATGCATTTCTTCCAATTGGGTAAGGATATGCCATTTCCCCTTTAATACCAGCAATTTCATTTTCCAGTTGTTTTACAGCTTTTACACCAGTTCCAGAAACAGATTGGTAGGTAGAAACCACCACACGTTTCATTTTGTATTTTTTATGAAGTTGCGATAAAGCTAAAACCATTTGAATAGTCGAACAGTTAGGATTGGCAATGATTTTGTCGTCTTTGGTCAATTCGCTGGCATTGATTTCAGGAACGACTAATTTTTTAGTAGGATCCATTCGCCAAGCCGATGAATTGTCAACTACGGTAGTACCAGCTTCAGCAAATTTTGGAGCCCACTCTAAAGAGGTATCGCCTCCCGCAGAGAAAATAGCTATTTGAGGTTTTGCAGCAACTGCATCAGCTAAACCAATAACGGTATAGTCTTTATTTTTATAAGTCAATTTTTTTCCAACGGAACGTTCTGAGGCCACCAACAACAATTCGGTTATTGGGAAATTGCGCTCTGCAAGCACTTTTAGCATCACTTCGCCTACCATACCAGTGGCACCAACTACAGCTACTTTCATATCTAATAAAATTAAAATTTTGAGCAAAATTAGGCATTATAAACACTTTTTTACAAACAAAAAGCCCTCTATTTTTTAAAACAGAAGGCTTTTTAACAACAAATAACACAATGTTATTTATTTAACAAATGGTTATTTTTTTAATAAATCTCTAATTTGGATAAGCAATTCTTCTTGAGAAGGCCCTTTTGGTGCTTCTGGAGCTGGCTCTTCTTTCTTTTTCATTCTATTTACGCCTTTTACAATCATGAACATAACGAATGCCACAATTATAAAATCTATAACGTTTGTTAGGAAAGCACCCCACATTACGGATACTTCTCCAACAAGCTCCCCTGCTTCGTTAAGTGTACCTGGTTCAATCACATATTTCAAATCTTTGAAATCTGCTTTGAAAATCAATCCGATTAATGGAGAAACAATACCTCCTGTAAAAGCGGTCACGACTTCTTTAAAGGCAGCGCCCATTACAAAACCTACTGCAATGTCAACAAGGTTGCCCTTCATTGCAAATTCTTTAAATTCTTTAAGCATAATTATAGTATTAAATTAGTGATTAGAAGTTTCTAAAATAGTGAAAATACTTAGATGCTAAAATAGTTACTGGTTTTATTTTAAAATCACGCGTTTTACCCGTTGCGAGATGCCTGTTATAACCTCATAAGAAATGGTATGGGCTGTTTCTGCAAGTTTTTCTGCAGATGCGCTAGGGCCAAAAACAATCACTTCATCACCTTCATGGCAATCAATATTTGTAATGTTTACCATAATCATGTCCATACACACATTGCCAATAATAGGGGCGTTTTTACCGTTTATAACCACAAACCCCTTGCCTTTTCCGTACTCTCTTCCAATACCATCGGCATGCCCAATGGGCAGCGTGGCCGTTTTCAGTTCGGCATCTGTTTTAAACGCACGGTTGTAACCCACAGATTCGCCTTTTTTAATGGTATGGATTTGTGAAATCACAGTTTTTAACGTGGCAATAGGCTTAAAATTACTGTTTTCTTTTTCAGAGTTTCCAAAGCCATAAAGCCCGATGCCGCTGCGTACCATATCAAAGTGAGCCTCGGGATAATTTAAAATGCCCGAGGTGTTGCAAATATGCAGCATGGGTCTGTAGCCTAATTTTTCAATGACATTTTTGGCGATGGTTTTAAAGCTTTCAATTTGGTTTACTGTAAATGCTTTTTCATTCAAATCTTCACTGGCGGCCAAATGTGAAAGTATCGAATTGACTTTTATAGATGTAGTTTGCTTTAATTCAGAAATGATAGGATCCACTTCATGTTCATAAAAACCAAGACGATTCAATCCTGTATTGAATTTAATATGAACGGGATAATCTGTTTGTTTTTCCGCGGAAGCGACAGCAATAAATTCGTTTAAGATTTTGGCATTGTACAAACACGGTTCTAGACAATGCTCAATCAATAGTTTAAAACTTACCGTTTGCGGATGCAGTACCATAACGGGTTTTGTAATGCCCGCTTTGCGAAGTGAAACACCTTCGCTAACATAGGCTACGGCAAAATAATCGGCATCCAAATCTTGTAAATAGTTGGCTATTTCGCAGGAGGCACTACCGTAAGCATATGCCTTAACAACCGCTATAAACTTAGTATGGGGTTTTATTCTTGATTTAAGGCACTCAAAATTATGCTTAAGGGCTTTTAAATCAATTTCAAGAAGCGTTTCTTGCGCTTTAGGCATCGGTATCTTTGGGTTTTGGGGTTATTTCTTCGGCTTCGTTTACCTTCATGGCTCTTACTTTATCGCGCATCATGGCTTTATAAAAAGCAGCTCTGCTCAATGGCTCGTATTCTTCTACTTCGCCTAAAAGCACTAAATTATCATTTTTGGATTTTCGATAGCTGTACTGTGCCAAATTCCCGGTGCGGGTGCAAATGGCGTGCACTTTGGTAACATAATCGGCCGTGGCCATTAAGTTGGGCATGGGGCCAAAGGGGTTGCCTTTAAAATCCATATCCAATCCCGCTACAATAACACGCACGCCTTTGTTGGCCAAATCATTACAAACACGAACAATTTCATCATCAAAAAACTGGGCCTCGTCAATGCCCACCACATCGCAGCCATCGGCCAAAATAGGAATATTTGCAGCAGCTGGAACGGGCGTTGAGCGAATTTCGTTGGCATCGTGCGATACCACCATATCTTCATTATACCGCACATCAATGGCGGGTTTAAAAATTTCCACTTTCTGTCTGGCAAATTGTGCACGCTTCAACCTGCGAATCAATTCTTCGGTTTTTCCAGAGAACATAGAGCCGCAAATCACTTCCACCCAACCAAATTGTTCTTTAGGATTTACTGTATTTTCAAGAAACATTTTGTAATTTTAACACTAAAATAAAGTCATTATTCGTTTGTATAAAGGTGATGTAAATTTATTAAAAATCAAAAGGCTGATGCGTAATTAAATTAAAAAATAATGAAGAAGAAATTAGAGTCGGAGTTGGTTAGTATTGCCCACAGAATATTAAAGTTAAAAGGAAAAGAAGATGTTATTAAAATGCATGCAGAGGTTTCTGTGCTTTTTGAAAAGCTTTCGGTATTGAAATTTGCCCATGAGAATTTTGAAGATGCCATGCCAACCATTGGTAGCGATTCTTCGTTTTTTGGTATGCTTGATAATGCATTCAACAACAAAGTAAGTGACAATATAGAGGTGGAAGACAGAACGTATATAAACCTTGATGATTCTGAACATGAAGCCATTATGGAGCCGGCCATTGAAAAAATCAAGGACATTGTTGCGCAAATGCCCCAAGAGACCCATGAGGTTGATGCCATGCTGGAAGCGGCTTTGCCAAAACCAAAATACCATAAAAATGATATGGAAGATGTGACCTCTGGTTTTGAAGCCATGCCCATTTTTGAACCCGTTTCAAAAGCTTCAAATGGCAGTTCCAACGAGAAAAAATCACTAAATGACAAGCTAAACACCGGAGGCATCAAAATTGGTTTAAATGATAAAATAGCCTTTATAAAACATCTTTTTGGCGGACAAAGTGAAGATTATGATCGAGTGTTATCTCAAATAAACACGGCTGCCAGTTTTAATGACGCTAGCGAATTTATTCAAAAGATGGTAAAACCAGATTACAATAATTGGATTGGTAAAGAAGAGTTTGAAGAACGTTTTATGCAAATTATAGAAAGTAAGTTTTAATGAGCAAACTCTATATAGTGCCAACACCCATTGGCAATTTAAAAGATATCACGTTTAGGGCGATAGAGGTTTTAAAAGAAGTAGATTTAATACTTGCCGAAGATACCCGAACTTCAGGAAAACTCTTAAAGCATTTTGAAATTACTACCCACATGCAATCGCATCACATGCATAATGAGCATAAAACGGTTGAAAATCTCATTCAAAAACTGAAAAGTGGTTTAACGGTCGCATTGATTAGCGATGCGGGAACGCCAGCTATTTCAGATCCTGGTTTTTTGCTCACTCGCGCTTGTATTGAAAACGATATTGAAGTCGATTGTTTGCCAGGTGCCACAGCTTTTGTGCCAGCCTTGGTAAATTCTGGACTGCCCAATGATAAATTTGTGTTTGAAGGTTTTTTACCCGTTAAAAAGGGCAGACAAACGCGATTATTGTTGCTTGCTGAGGAAACCAGAACCATCATTTTTTATGAATCTCCGCATAAACTGGTAAAAACCTTGAGCCATTTTTGTGAATATTTTGGTGAGGACAGATCCGTATCTGTATCGCGGGAATTAACAAAACTCTACGAAGAAACCATACGAGGTACCGCCAAAGAGGTTTTGGAGCATTATACGAACAAGCCTCCAAAAGGTGAGATTGTAATTGTAGTTGGAGGAAAAAAGTAAGGAATAAATCTAAAAATATTAACTCTTGTCAAACTGAGCGCAGTCGAAGTTTTTATATTTTAAACCATTCCGGAGGCAGTCAATTAGACATTTTAAACAATTAAAATGACGATAGAAACATTTATAAAAAAACTAAAAAGCACCCCAAAAGACATCGAATTTTCAGAAACCATGAGCGTTATTGAAGCAAATTATGAATTTACACCAACCGCTTTTAAAAATGGCGATTTAGAAAATAAAGCAGGCGAAAACTCAGGTTCCTGTAAATTATTTGCTTTTGCAAAAGCACAAGGATTTACTAAAGAAGAAACCTTGGCCTGTTTTGGCACATTCTATTTTGAAGATGTGTTAAAAGACCCAAATGGGAGCGGTCATCAAAATATTCGGAATTTTATAAAAACGGGGTTTGATGGATTGGTTTTTGAGGAGATACCACTGAAAGAAAAATAAGTATATTGTTTTTGAGCGAAAACATTTTTAGTAAAAATTGTTTATGGCTGCGAACATTTTTTTTAAGTTAAGACTATACTTACAAACATCAGAAAGGCTTAATAGAAACTTCAAAATGATGAAAGATTTACTAAAAAGCATAAGACAATGCACCATTTGCAAAGACCATTTACCATTGGGTCCGCGTCCTGTATTATCCGCACATCGAGATTCTAAAATTGTAATTATTGGTCAAGCCCCAGGCACAAAAGTACACGCATCGGGCATTCCGTGGGATGATGCCAGCGGAAACCAATTACGAAACTGGCTAAATGTATCTGCTGAAACTTTTTATAACCCTAAAAATTTTGCCATCATCCCGATGGGGTTTTGTTATCCCGGAAAAGGAAAATCTGGCGATTTACCACCACGTCCAGAATGCGCGCCGCAATGGCACAAACCACTATTTGATAACATGAAAAAGGTGGAGTTGGTGCTTTTAATTGGGATGTATGCCCAAAATTATTATTTGGGAAAATCTGCTAAGAAAACGCTGACTGAAACGGTAAAGAACTATAATGAGTATTTGCCTAAGTATTTACCATTGCCACACCCATCACCACGAAATAGGTTTTGGATGGCTAAGAATCCTTGGTTTGAGGTGGAGGTGTTACCGGAGTTGAGAGCACATGTCAAAACGTTGCTTTAAAGAAAAACATTCGTGAATTAGTGGCAATAAAAACCTAAAAACCAAAGCGTTTCAAAACCTCAATAATCTTAAATTAATCCGTATTTTTGAATTCACAATTACAAATTAAATTCACAAAAAATGATAAATCATATTACTACCAAATGGTTGGGCGGCATGAAGTTTGAAAGCACGAACCCTTCTGGAAATAACTTATTTATAGAAGCAAGTCCAGAAAACGGTGAGCAGGCAGAAGGTTACAGGCCAAAAGCATTAATGCTATCAGCATTGGCTGGATGTTCGGGATTGGATGTGGCGTCACTTATCAAAAAAATGAAGTTGGATGTAGCTGATTTTAATATAGAAATTGATGCGAACCTTACTGATGAAGACCCGAAGTTTTATGATAAAGTAACCATGGCGTTTCATTTTCATGGAAGTGATTTAAACGAGAAAAAATTGAAACGCGCTGTTGATTTATCGGTAGAAAAATACTGTGGCGTTATGGAAATGTTCCGTCAGTTTGCCGAATTGAAAATCGAAACCCATTTTCATGAAAAATAAAGTTTAGCTCCTAAACCTCTAAACCTCTAAACCAAAAACTCTAAACTTTCCCATGCGTTGGACTGTTAACCTAAAACCAGATTCTAAAAAAATAAAAACATTGCAAGATGCGCTTCAAGTAGATGAAATCATCGCTTCTCTTTTGGTGCAGCGTGGTATCGAAACGTATGATGAAGCTAAAGCGTTTTTCAGGCCCAGCTTAAAGCATTTGCACAATCCATTTTTGATGAAAGATATGGATAAAGCTGTGGCGCGCATAGAAAAAGCCATTGCCAACCAAGAAAATATTCTTGTTTATGGCGATTATGATGTGGACGGTACCACATCCGTCGCCTTGATGTCGTCTTATTTAAAAACAAAATATCCGTTGGTGCACACTTATATCCCCAACAGGTATGACGAAGGTTACGGCATTTCCTATAAAGGCATAAATTTTGCTTTAGAAAATGATTTTACGCTCATTATTGCTTTAGATTGTGGTATTAAAGCTGTTGATAAAGTAACTTATGCCAAAGAGAAAGGCATTGATTTTATTATTTGTGATCACCACAGACCCGGTAATGAAGTGCCAGATGCCGTCGCGGTTTTAGACCCAAAACAAGGCGATTGCAATTATCCGTACAAAGAATTGTGCGGTTGCGGTGTGGGCTTTAAATTGATTCAGGCATTGGCTTCACGTGAAGGTAAGACCATTGAAGATTTAGTGGAGTATTTAGATTTGGTTGCTACGGCCATTGGTGCAGATATTGTTCCCATTACTGGAGAAAACAGGATATTGGCCTATTTCGGGCTGAAAATTATCAATTCCAATCCGCGGCCTGGCATCAAAGCCATTATAGATTTGGTTGAAAAGGATGAACTTACTATTACAGATGTGGTATTTATAATTGCGCCCAGAATCAATGCCGCAGGTAGAATGGAACATGGCAATTACGCCGTTACCTTATTGACCGATATGGAATATGACGAAGCCTTAAAGCATGCTGCTGAAATTAATGAATATAATCTGGATAGACGTGAAGAAGATAAACGAACTACAGAGGATGCTCTCAGGCAAATTGAAGAGCAAAACGAACAGGAACACTTTACTACTGTTGTTTACCATGAAAATTGGCACAAAGGTGTTATTGGTATTGTGGCTTCTCGATTAACGGAAACCTATTACCGGCCTACGTTGGTGTTTACAAAAAGCGGACAAAAATTAGCGGCATCCGCACGTTCTGTCAGGGATTTTGATATTTATAACGCCATTGAAGCCTGTGCTGAACACATTGAGCAATTTGGAGGCCATAAATATGCAGCGGGTTTAACATTGGAAGAAGTAAATTACGAAGCGTTTAAAAAAGCGTTTGAAGCGGAAGTTTCTAAAACCATAGACAAAAAGTTGCTCATTCCAGAAATTAAAGCCGATGCCGAAATCAGTTTAAAAGATATTACCCCGAAATTTTATAGGATTTTAAAACAGTTTGGGCCTTATGGGCCAGGTAATATGACCCCTGTTTTTGTGACCAATAATTTAACAGATACAGGCTACGGAAAATGTGTGGGCGCAGATAAAACGCATTTACGTATTAACGTAACCCAACCCAACGCCAATCAAATGGTTGCCATAGGTTTCAGTATGGGCGATAAATTCGATTTGATTTCTGAAGGAAAATCGTTTAGCGCCATGTATTCCATTGATGAAAATGAATGGCGTGGCGATGTGTCCCTTCAACTTAAATTAAGAGATATTAGATAGTATTGTACAAATAAAAAAATCAATTTTAGTTGTTTTAGGCTTTCAGGACAGGCAGAATTATCTCAATATATATTGCGACTGCACAAGATAGCCATATATCCCGAGGAAGATTAGTGTAAGCTACCTCACTAAAAAAATATAGTTATAAAATGGTTGGCTGTAATTTAACCCGACTAAAGAACTCCTCAAATGTTTAATTTTAAACTAGCTAATTATGATTTACGCAGAAAGCCCACTAAAAATATTAATGAAATCTAAAGAAAACTATGATTAAAGAATACTTGAAATCCTTCAATATATTCAGCAGTTCTGAAATAGATGAAGTAATCCAATTGGGAAACTATCATAGATATAAGAAAGGAGATTTTTTTATTAAAGAAGGACAAATAAGCCAAAATATAGCATTTATAAATTCAGGAATTTTGCGATCATTTTACTATTCTAATTCAGATAACGAAATAACCTATTGTTTATCATTTCCAAAATCATTTGTAACAGCTTTCACTTCGTATATTTCACAGGAGGAATCAAGTATTAACATACAGACATTAAGTGCAACAGAACTATTTTTAATACCAAAAATACAAATGGATAAATTAGTTAAAAAAAATGAAAATTGGCTTTTATTTCAAAAACAAATAGCGGAGAAATACTTCATGACACTTGAAAAAAGAGTGTTTGAGCATCAAAAAGAAAAAGCAGAAAATAGATATGTAAATTTAGTCAAAAGCCGTCCAGAATATATTAAACAAATTCCGCTTCAATATATAGCCTCTTATCTTGGTATTACACAGAGACATCTTAGTCGAATAAGAGCCCAAACTGATTTTTAGACAATTGTCCAATAGTTAAAGGAGGATGAGGATTAGATTTGTATTGAAATAAATAAAATTTAATTCTTATGAATACATTGACTGTAAATACAGTAATTATTAACCGAACACGAAAAGAGGTTTATAAGTTTGCAACTAATATGGAAAACTTCAAACGGTGGTTTCCAGAAGTAATAGAAATAGAATCTGATAATTCATTGGAACATGGTATTGTTGAAAAAAAATACACAGAAACTGTTAAAATACCTTTAAAAGGAGAAAGTAAGATTTCTTTAAATGTTGTGAAAGCAAAAGAAAATATGGTTTTTATAACTGAAGGCGGTTTTTCTCCATTGCTTCCTAGAATGATTATGAAATTTTCTGAAGAGTCTTCTACCACCACAATTTTAACCTGGAGCATGCAAAGCAGAAACAATAATTTGATATTTAAATCTTTATTTCTACCAATATTTAAAAAAATTATAAGTAAAAGAGCAGAAGTCGGTATTCAAAATTTGAAAACAATATTAGAAAACGAAAGATTGAAGTAAAAAACTACAGACAACAATATAAAAAAATAGCGGAGTTAGTGCCGTAAATAAAAGCACGAAATTACAATAAAGATCAATTCTAAAATAAAAGTTAGTGTATTAAAATCCGCTACTTTTATACTAACCTTTGATTTCTATCAAATGAATGGCTGGACGATGCGTCACTTCAACTTAAACTACGGGATACTTTGATCATTCATTTAAGAATAACTCAGCACCTTATTTTAGATTTTAACAAAAAACTAAAATAAGAACTTACTTTATTTTAAATTTGAAACTAAATTTAAAATAACTTTTATCCTGCAAGGTTTTAAGAACCTTGTAGGTGTTTAATAAAAAGAGATTTCTGCTTTCGCAGGAATTTGAAATATGACAAAAAAAGACCCCTACGCAGCTCTTCGTTTTAAAGAATTCAACATTTTTTTGTTGCTTCGTTTTGTATTGGTATTTGGTTGGTCCATGCAATTTATTGTGATTGAATGGCAAGTATATAGCATCACGAAAGATCCGCTTTCACTTGGTGTTATTGGTTTAATGGAAATCATTCCAGCCTTTACCATGGCATTGTTTGCAGGGCATATTGTGGATCAAAAGGAAAAACGGAATCTTTTGGCCATTTGCATTGCCGCATTTTCATTGATTAGTTTCGGCTTGTTTTTGCTCACTTGGCCAAAAATAGTATCCGATTGGTCTACAAAAACCATTTTATATACCATTTATGCTTTGGTGTTTTTTGGTGGGTTTTTACGTTCCTTTTTTGGTCCCACTATTTTTTCATTGGTAGCCTTGATTGTTCCTAAAAAAGTATATCCAAATGCAGCCACGTGGAACAGTTCCACTTGGCAAATGGCATCGGTTCTAGGGCCTGCTTTTGGTGGGTTTTCTATCAGTTGGATAGGCGTACATTGGTCGCTTTGCATCATTTTCGGATTGGTATTATTGTCATTGGTTATCTTATTACAAATTAAACGTAAACCTATTTTAAATCCAAAAATTGGCGAATCTGTGGTTGAAAGTTTAAAAGAAGGTGTGAGTTTTGTGTTTAAAACCAAGGCCATTTTAGGGGCTATGACTTTGGATATGGTTGCCGTGTTATTCGGTGGGGCCATTGCTTTATTGCCTGTGTTTGCCCAAGATATTTTAAAAGTTGGTAGTGAAGGTTTTGGTGTGTTGCGTGCCGCGCCCGCTGTTGGGGCATTTTTAACCATGTTGGTTACGGCTTACATTCCAATCAGTAAAAATGCGGGCATGAAATTATTGGCAGCTATTTTCGGTTTTGGCGTTTGTATTATTGTGTTTGGATTGTCCTCTATATTTTGGGTATCGGTAGTGGCACTCTTTTTCAGCGGCATGACTGATGGCGTTTCCATGGTCATCCGTCAAACCATTTTACAATTAAAAACACCCGATCATATGCGTGGGCGTGTATCGTCGGTAAACTCCATGTTTGTAGGGTCTTCCAATGAATTGGGTGCTTTTGAGAGCGGATTGACCGCCAAGCTCATGGGAACAGTTACCGCTGTTGTTTTTGGGGGCACCATGACTTTAATAACCGTTGTAACTACTGGGATTGTATCGCCTTCGTTTAGAAAATTGGATTTGAGAAAAGATTTTGAAGACCATGAGAAGGATTGATAAAAAAGCTAAAAAGGATACCCAATTGCAAAATTAAGAATGGGGTTTTTCAGGTCAAAATGGTAGCGTTTTCCTTTTGGTAAAGAAGGGTCGTGAAAAGGTGCTGCCAAATCAAATCGAATCACAAAACTTTGAATATCTACACGCAGCCCAAAACCAGCACCCATACCCAATTCATTTATAAAATCACTAGTGAATCTATCTTTCTCATTAAATGCGGGGTTTGCTTTGGAGTTCCAAATATTACCAGCATCTGCAAACACAGCGCCTTTAAAAAATGAATAAATAGGAAATCGATATTCTAAATTGGCCTCTAACCTAATGTTACCTGTTTTATCAAAAAAATTACCCCTATTGGTGCCGTCCTCTTCATTATAAGTGCCAGGTCCTAAAGAACGGATTCTAAAAGCACGAACACTATATGGACCACCAGAAAAATATTGTTTCACAAATGGTACCACATCAGAATTGCCATAAGCGAATCCGTAACCAGCAAAAAGGCGTGCCGCAAACACATGGCCTTTGCCAAAATTATAGTGGTAATGAAAATCTAAATCCACTTTGGCGTATTGGGCATATTCCAACCCTAAAAACGTTTTAGGGGTATTTGCTGCTTCTTGTTTTCCTAACAGACCAATAGAATTGCCAGCTACATCAAAGGTTGTGTTCAAATAAAACTGTTGCAGCTTTTGGGCATCAACCAACCCATTATAGGTAAAAGAATAGGTAAGTCCAGAAATAAATTGCTGCTCAAAACTGCGTTTTAAAAATGGATTGTCAGTTAAAATCTGTTCAAATTCTGCCGTGGTATTGGTCAATTCTGTATAATTGACAGAAATGGGATTGATTTCATGGGTTATAAACCTATTGGCATCCCATGTATATCCAAAAAGCACCGTACCCGATAATAAGGTGTAAAGTTTGCTGCGGTTAAGATAATTGACGGCAATGGACATTTTGGTTTTTGGAATGGCGTATTCAAAAAAATCTTCGTTAATAGCCACGGGGAATAACACTCTTGGAAAAATCAGTTCATTTTTAAACTCCAATTCCAAACTGCTTTTTCCTGAGTTTTTGCCGCCGCCAACTTGTGTTTCGTAGCTAACCTTAGCCGACGTGTTTAAAGTTTCTCCACCACCAAATAAGTTGCGATTGCTAAAGGTCAATGCCAAGCCAGGCCCTGTGAAATTATTGGATTTTGTAACCAATTGCAGTTCTGCCCGAAGCGCACGTTTGCTTAATGGCGACAGGTAAATGTTGGTTTCTAAAGTTCCTAAACTATCGGTTGCCGATGTATCGATTTCTTTATATTGAATGTTCACATATCTATATGCGCCAATAGTAGATAAACGTCTTGCTGTGTTTCTGGAAGTTTCTGGGTCATACTTTTGACCTTCTTCTATTTTAACAAATGGGTCGAGATATTTTGGTTTGAAAACCACTTCTTTTTGAATGAAATTTTTATCGTTATAACGAATGGTTTCCGATGAGATAGAATCAGCAATTTCATAATCGGTATAAATATTGACTTTACTGATTTTATAAGGAACAATACTTTTTTGTGGCACCTCTTTTTTCAACTTCAAAAACAGATTGTAACGTTTATTGTCATACTGATTGGTGTCGGCTTCAAAAATTAAAAAACTATCATCAAAATTATAATAGCCTCTTTTTTTTAGGTTGAAATCGATGCGCTGACGTTCTAATTTCATACTGTTCAAATCAAAGCGTATGCCTTTTTTAAAAGGGGTTTCTGCAACTAGATTTTTTACCTCTCCTTCAATAGGCGCAGGTAATGAGTCCAATTGATAGGAGGCCATCCGGTAAGGTTTTGGGATTTTGACCACATATACTACGGATGCCTTTTTTTCTTTTTCATCAACTTTTGAAGAAACCCTACTATAGAAAAACCCGCGATTATCAAGTCGGTTCAATAGCAAATCTTCCACTTCAAACGTTTCTACACTCGATTGATAAACGGGTTTTTCACCTAACTTTTTATACAGCCAGCGGTTGATGAAACCTGGTGTTTCCTTTTGATTTTTGTAATAAAAATATAAGCCAGGATATATACCCAAAAATTTTTTATTGGGTTCTGGCAGTAAAACAGCTTCAAGTTCTGTTTTTAGTGCATCTTCATTTTTTATAATGGAATCTGAAGTGATTTCAAGGGATGCTCCTGTATATAAACGTTCGTCTTCTGGAATGTATTTGGAAATACTGCACGAATAAAACCCCCCAACGATGAGGAGTAGAATAAGTATGTATTTAAGATTTGATTTCAAATGATATTTTTTTAATGCTTTTTTTGTTCAAGGCTTTTGTCTGTGGCTTCATTTTTAGCCTTTTTTGCTTTTTTCGCGGCTTTCATTTCTGCTTCTTTCTGTTTTTCGGCTTCGGTTTTTGAGGTCAGCAAAGCTTCCCAAAGGTCTCTAAATTTATTGAATTCTTGAGTAAAAATTACGGCAATGCCGCTGACAATGGTTTGACCATCAATCACATTTTCAAACTCATTTCTTTTGAAACCTTTTAGGCGATAACGGCCATTTTCAGAAAGCAGATATTCTATGCTTACATTACCAATAAGCGGTGTTTCTTCGCCTGTACTACTACTGCCTTGAATATCTACCTCACTACCAACACGTACAATCAAACGGTCATTGAACAATTTTTTCTGGGCAGCAATATCCAATTGGGTGCGCTCTTGTGGTGAGGTGCCTTGATAATCGGTGTAACTGTCCAATCCAAAATCGAGTTCAAAACCAGTTTTCCCCAATAATTTATCTGAAAATGTATTGAGCTGATCCGACACGGCATCGTTCAAATTATCACGTGCAATAGACGCCATACCTCCGGTACTACCATCACTTCCAGGGTCTGGATAGAAACGATTCAGCACCAATAATGAGAATACTTGTTTGTTCAGCTCATCTTTCTGTTGGTTGAGTTGCTGCACTCTGCCATAAACTTGTCCGCCAATAGCGCCTTGTTCGTTTTCTGGCATATCCAGATTGAAATTGATTTTAGGTTCCATTAATTGCCCATCAATATTCAAATACACATAAAAAGGCAATACTTGACGGAATTTGCCCTTGGTAGCCACATCATCGCCAGAAAATATAGGCGCCATTAAAGAAGATGCCGAAGCTTCCACTTTGTAAAGTGCCCTAATATCCATTTTGGCATCAAAGGGATCGCCCGACCAAGTGACCCGACTGCCAGAAACCAAGTTAAATTTCCTGTTTACCAGATTGTAAAGGTTCAGCTCATAATGCCCATTTGCAACTTCATAAACACCAGCAAGCGTCATGTTTCCGTTGGGATTCATTTTGAAATCGAAATCGCCTTCGCCCGAAACCTTAAAATTATCGCCTGTTTCTTCATCAATAATCAATGTAACAGCAGCATCTTTCCCTATTTTTAAAGATGTGGTAATATCAAACCCTTTGATGGTGGCTGTTTTTTCTTCGGTTTTGGTTAAAATGGCATCGGGGTTTTCTCGGTTTACAAAAAGTACCACACCATCGCGCTCTTCAATATTTACTGCTGCGGAAGGGAGTACATATGTGATATCAGTATCTGAACCCACCGCAAGGTTCATATCAATTTTTGGTATTTGTAAATCGCCCGTAATGGTGGCATCGGCATCAAAACGTGCTTTGCCGTATAAAAAATCATTGTCTTCTTTTGTGGCATTGATAAATTGAAAATCATCGGCTTTGACTTTTAAATCAAACGTCGGGTTGATAAAAGATTCTGTGCCAATCTTTCCAGAAACAGCAAACGTATTTTTGTTTTCATCGCTGATGGTAAATTGATTCATGGTTACGCCTTCGTTATTGATTTTAAGGCTTTCATTGGCCAATGTAAACCCAGCGTTGAACATGGCGAGTTTAAAATCAGCATTTTTAAAATTGAGTGTTCCTTCATATTTTGGTTCGTTGGTGGTACCAGTCAATTTGAAATTACCTGAAAAACTACCAGCCGTTTCTGTGATGTTGCCTTGGGAAAATCCTGTTAAGGCTGTCATGTTAAATTGGTTGATGTCCAGATTCAAATCCAGATTGGCACCTGTTTGGTTTGCTATGTAATCGCCTTTTAAATCTAAATCAATGTCGCCGCCTTTTAGTTTGGCATTAAAATCATAAGTGTTGCCGCCTAGGGATTTGGCATCCATGTTCAAAGTGCCTAAATCTACTTCCATGACTTGTAGTTGTGTCACTGCCAAATCAGCAAGAATGCCCGTGTCTTGAAAAGGTTCTTCAAATATAAAATTACCATCCAAGTTTCCCGTTGCCAAAGTTGATTTCGGATTCAAATAATCTAAAACTTCGCTTATTTTAAAATTTTTATAGATAATGGCCACATGGTTTTTTGAAACGTCGGGCAATTTATCTGAAATTTCTATAGATTGGTTGTTTTTATTTATTTTGAAATTGTTGAATTCTAATTTTTTTTCTGTAAAAAGCATTTCATTGTTTGCGGGAATAGACCAATTGTCATTGTTCAATAGCAATTTTTCTGGAACTACGTGTAAATTTAGTTTATCCCGATTCCCCGATATGATAGCATCTACATACATCATTTGGGCAGTATCCTTATAAGCAGAAAAATTTAAGGCTAATTCATTGTTGGATTGATTGCCTTTGATAATCGTTTTTGGAATGTTGAGCGGCCCTGCGAGTAAGTTTTTAAACCCAAGGTCAAAAGAGAATTTTTCTTTATTGGTATCCATGGAAAAAGCCAAACTGTCCAGCTCCATACCGCTATAATTAATATGTGGTGCTATGATGTCAGCCTTTAATTGGCGAGCTTTTTCATCAAAATTAACAGCAATGGCGATGGTGTCCAAATCTTTTACATTTACGAGAAATACATCATTTAAAATAGGAGCTTGACTGATGTTGCCACGTAATTTTAAATTAACAGGATGGGTTATGCTGTCCTGTATTTTTTCATCCCGATAAAAATAACTGTATACGTGACGTTGTAAAGCGGTGGCAAACGTTTGTGGATTGGAATTGGATTGCAGATCCAGATTAATTAATTTGTTACTAAAAACAACCGATGTGGTATCTTTCCTTATATGGGCAACGGTATTGATATCGCCCATCAAATAGGTTTTATTGTCATAAACCACGACGCCTTCATCTACAAGTGCGGCCACATCAAAACTGTTTGAAGCACCTTCAAAATCGGCATATATTTTCATGCCTGTTTTTACAGAGCGTTGCATGAGGCCCAGAGCTTGCAAATCGGCACCAGTAATGTCCCATTTTATACTGGCTTTAGTGGCAACGGAATCCAATACCACAAAGGCATAAAAGTCTGTGTTGAGGTTTTCGTCTTTGTAATTAGACGTTATTTTTCCACGTCCATTTTCAATATCGCCTAAAAGTTTTAAACCTTTAATGTTATAATTGTTGAACTCTAAACTGGACATATTTACTTCAAGATTCGCATCAAGCGTATTAAGGTTTTTTCCTTTACCTTGTGCTTTTATGGTTACATTTAACGCCCCTATTTGAGGATTTTGAAGCAACTCACTCAATTTATAGTCTTCTATGGAAAGGTTGGTGTCAAATTCCAGCGTGTTATCATTTTTAAAATGCCCTTTTATTTTTGCAAGTCCTTGCGAAGTGGTCAAATTAGCGTCGGCATACATATCGTTTAACTTTCCTTTTAAGTTTCCTGTTAGTTTTACATCATTGGGAAGCTTAACTCCAGTTTTTTTTTCATTTACAAATTTTGCAATATCAGAACGTTTTGTAACGGCAGAAAAATTTGGAATATCAAGTTGAAGACTATCTGTATTCGTAACGTTTTTGATTGTGCCATGGGCTGAAATCGAAGTGGTGTTTCCCCAATTTGTTTTCATGCTTGATAGTGTGATTTCAGAAAGCTGGCCATTGGCTTTTACATGGCCCGTAAGCAATTTTGAACTTAAAGAATCCAGTATGGCGTTCTTTTTTAATTCAGGTTGAAGCAGAAATACATCATTGAAAGCCACTTCAAAATTTGAAATATCCAAATCTATTTTGGAGGTTTCTGGGGTTTTTATGAATGTGGATAATGAGGGATACTCCAATTGTAAGTTGGCCTCTATTTTATTGTTGTTAAGAGCCGTTTTTAAATTTGCTATTTTTAAAATGTTGTCGGTTGCTTGTAAAGACAGCTGCAATGCTTTTAAATCCAATCCTGAAATTTCTTTAACCGTAAAATCATCAATGTGCATTTCAGCATTTTTATCCTTTAGAAGGATATTTTCTGCAAGCAAATTAAAATCGCTCCAAACCATGGCCTTGGGGTTGAAACGGCCCGTTTTTGCTTTTTCATTATCCACAAAATAGCTGAAATTGGTATTCTGAAAGTCAATAGAACTAATGGCAACATTCAATTTTGGCCATTCAAAAGCATTGGTGGTTTGTTCTGTGTTTTCTGCTATTGTATTCGGTTTGGTTTCGGTATGCAGTACGAAAGATGAACTTTTAAGATTTAATTCATCTAACTCAAACGTGTTGGTAGCCAAATTGATGTTTGGTATCTCGGCATAAAAATCTTTGATGTTTACTTCCGCAGCCAACCCATCGCCATGTGATTGATAATCGGCATACACATGGGTAAGTGTTAATTCATCAACAGTTAAAATGGGTAATTTTGTCGCTGTGGTATCTGAGATTTTTGGGACTGGTTTTTGGATGAATTTGATATTGGCATCTGTTAATTCCAGTTCCGATGCTTGAAAAACCATCTGTTCCAAATCGGTTTTATCCATGTCGGCATACAACATTCCAATTTTAAATCGGCTGTCAATACCTGCCACGGCATCATCAAAAACAATGTCAAAATTTTTAAAGTTGAGATTTCCTAAAACAAGATTTAAGGGTTTTGATATGGTATCGGTTTCCACGGTGGTAGTGTCTTTCGATGCAAAAGCATCTATCAAAAACTGAAAATTATAACCTGAAATGGAATCTTTTCTAATAATATTGGCACGCAAACCTTCCCAATCAAGCCCATCAACACCAATGCCTTTGCCTGTAATCATGGCAAAAAGCGGCACATTGGCTTCTAATGATTTTGAATAAATTAAAGTATCACCTTTGGTATCTTCCAGATAGAGCCCATCAAGTTTTATGTCGCCATCAAACGTGATAAAAAGTTTTTCAAGGGCAATTTTTGTGTGGGTTTTATTGAAAACAAATGAAATCGCTTTATCAACAATGATGTTTTGCCCCCAAGGGCTTCTGATAAAAAGCACTATCAAAAAGAGCAGTACAAGGATTCCTAAAATAATCCATCCAATTATTTTAAGGGCTTTGTTTGTTTTCTTTTTTGGAGCATTTTCTTTATCAGTGCTGTTAATCACGGCGCTAGGTCTAGGTTTTACAAATTTATGATATTATACTATGATTTTATTAGTGAGATTGATTTTATTACTAACTCATTCAATAACGTATGTGTAGAACCATAAGTGTGTTCTTTTTGTTAAAAATTGAAAAGCACTGTTGATTTGGATAATAAAAGGTAGAATTATTTTTCGAAGGTTTTAAGTTCAAATTGGGTGCCATCAAAAATACCGTAAGTAAAATATTGGATCCAATCGCCCAGATTGATGTATTTGGAATTTTGGTTGAGGTCTATATTCAAGGGCAAATGGCGGTGACCAAACACAAAAAAATCACGGTGTTTATCTTCTAGTTTTCGTTTGCAATAAAGCACGAGCCATTCGTTGTCTTCGCCTAAAAATTTAGCATCGTCATCGCCAGAAATGAGTTTGTTTTTAACCGATAAATGTTGTGCCATCCGCACGCCCAAATCGGGGTGTAACCACCTAAAAAGCCATTTGCAAAACGGATTTGTAAACACTTTTTTCATGCGCTTGTAACCTTTGTCGCCAGGTCCCAAACCATCACCGTGACCTATAAGAAACGTTTTATTGTTAAAAATGAACTCTTTGGGTTGGTGGAAAACGGGAATGTTGAGTTCTTCTTCAAAATACCCGTTCATCCAAAGGTCGTGGTTGCCCACAAAGTAGTAAATAGGAATGCCAGCATCCGATATTTCTGCGAGTTTACCGAGCGTTCTGGTAAAACCTTTTGGGACTACGGATTTGAATTCCATCCAAAAATCAAACATATCTCCCAACAGAAAAATGGCGGCGGCATCTGCTTTTACCTCGTCCAGCCACGCTACAAATTTCTTTTCACGAGGCAGCGATGCTTCCCGTGTTGGCGCGCCAAGATGATTATCGGATGCGAAATATATTTTTTTTCCTTCGGGAATTTGCATGGTGTAAATATACTAATTCCTGCGAATGCAGGAATCTCATTATTGAAGTGAGTTAAACTTTTTATCGCGCAGAGCTGCAAAGTCGCAAAGGATGTAAACCAAAAATGCTATTATAACCTTTTGCGCTTTCTATCACACGATATCTCTGCGCCTCTGCGTCTTAGCGTGACCTACTTGTTTTTAAAACTTTAGACGACTGCCAATTACGTTACGCACTAAATATTATCATAAGCAAACCATTCTGCAAAAGAGCTGTCGGTTTCTTGAAGTTTTAGGGAGTGTAAATCGATGTGCGATGGGAGTCTTTTTTTTATTTTTTTAGCAAAGTCAATTACCATCATTTCGCTGGTTGGTTGATAATCAACCAATAGCACGTTGTGGTCTCTGTCCTGTAATTCTTTAGCAAGCTCCACATGTGGGGTGTTTTTGTTGAAAACGGTGGCGTGGTCAAAAACGTTTACTATTTCTTCTTTAACAATTTTTTTCAAATCGCCAAAGTCAATGACCATGCCGTATTTTACATTGTTTTTGTCTGAAATGGGCGTCCCAATAACGGTTACAGATAGTTTGTAACTGTGTCCGTGAACGTTTTTGCACTTGCCATCGTAGCCATAAAGGGCGTGGCCGGTTTCAAAAGAAAATTGTTTGGTAATGCGAATGTGGTTCATTTGAATGAAAATTTAAAACACAAAGATATTCATTTTGTAAATGTGACAGGTTTTTAGATTACATTTGCGCGCTTTTATCTGTAGAGCACTTGAATCTTAATGCGTTATAAGCTTATGAAATCTCTTTTTGAGGCGATAGATTTTATTGAAAACCCTGTTTATGAGCAGATAATTTCTGATATCGGCAAGCAGCAATATAGTATTATTGACCAATTTTTTACTTCGGAAGACGTCTATGTTTTAAGGCAATCCCTTTTGCAAAAGCATGAAGAAGATGCCTTTAAAAAAGCGGCCATTGGAAACCGGGTAAATGAAACGATTGTAAAATCCATTCGTGGCGATGTTATTTTATGGATAGACGAAGCTAAGGCCGATGCCAACGAAATGTTGTTTTTCAATAAAATAAACGACTTGGTAGGGTATTTAAACCGTACTTGTTTTTTGGGGATTTTGAACAAAGAGTTCCATTATGCGTTTTATCCCGAAGGCACGTTTTATAAACGCCATATCGATACGTTCCAAAATGATGACCGACGTAAATTATCCTTTGTTTGCTATTTGAATGAAGATGGCTGGTTGCCAGAAAACGGCGGCGAATTGGTACTCTATTTAGATGAAAATGGAAATGAAATTGAAAGGATAATCTATCCATTGCCTGGGCGCGTGGTTGTTTTTGAAAGCCAAATTATTGAGCACGAAGTCAGACCAGTAAATACCGAGCGTTTGAGTATTACGGGCTGGTTGAAAACCCGTTAGTTAGCGTCGTCTGCGTCTATTATAAAAGTAAATAACAATTAGCACGATGGCCAAGATAAGAAACAATCTATTTCCCATAATATTTTGATTTTAAGAGAATCCAAAGTTACATATTTTGAACTAGTGGTATAAACTTTTTTCTAAAAATAACAATTAAAGGCACGCCTCTGGTAAACATCCAGAAAGTTAATGCTATAAAGATGGCATGTAGTTTATAGTCAAAATAATCTAAAATAAAAAGGACAGGTATAAAGACTAAAAAAGTGGCCACTAATAACAGATTGCGCAGTATTTTCATATAGCCCAAACCTTTAAAAACCCCATCAAAAATAAAAGCCAATGCACAAAGTGGCTGCATGACTAAGACAATCCAAAACACATCATAAAAAGCATCTAACACAGCTTGTTCTTTTGTAAATAGTGCGCCAAGGGGTTCGTACAGCAATCCGCCAACCAAAGCTAAACACGCCCCAATAGTAACGCCATATTTTATTAGGGTATTGCTTAGGCCAACCAATGTTTTATAGTACTTGGCACCATATAATTTCCCTGAAAGAATATTACCTGCACTTGAGTAGCCATCAATAAAAAAAGCACCAAAAAACCACAAATTAATAGCTATGGTATAAGCCGCAATATAGGCTGCGCCATAACCTGTGGCAAAACGGGCAGCAAAATATAAGGTTACATTTAAGGCAAGCGTGCGTACAAACAAATTAAGAATCATTATTAAAAAATTGTTTATTTCCTTGTTGAGGGGCAGGCGAACCCGTAGTGGTATATCAGTTCTTTTTAATAAATAATATGCTGATAGCAATGCCATACTAATCTGTGCCAAAACACTAGCATAAGCCGCACCCTCAATATACATGGGTGCCATAAAACCATCAATGCCATATACAAGAACCACATCAAAAACAATGTTTACAACAGTCCCAATTATGGCTATTATCATAGGGTGGAAGGTGTTTTGTAACCCTCTAAACGTGCCAAAAACAGCAATAGTAAATAAGGTAAATGGAAACCCGAACACCCGTATGTTGTAATAAGTCACGCTATATTCCAGCACTAGTCCTTTGGCATTATATAATTCAAATAATTGCTGTGAAAAAGGATACGTAAATGCAATAATGAGCAAGCTAAGCACGGTTACCATCGCAATGGCCTGAGCAGGAAGGTTTTTAACCTCATGGAGTTTGTTGGCTCCTAAATATTGAGACATGATAGATGAAATAGCGCTTCGCGTTTGCCCTAAAACCCAAATAAGCATGGACAAAAATGTTGAAACGATACCAACTGCAGCCAGAGATTCGGTGGCATTTATAGGGATGTTACCCACTATGGCAGCATCTGTTAGCGACAAAATGGGTTCGGCAACACCAACGATAAGTGCGGGAATGGCCAGTTTATTTATTTGTTTTAAAGAAATATCAGTAATCACTTATTTGATTTAAAAGATTTTTTCGGTTTATGAGCTACAATTTAAGACAATGCGTACAAGATTTGTTTTATAGTCATTTTATTGTTTTACTTTTGCAAAATTAGCCTTAAAATATCAGAAAGATGAAAAACATTTTAGTTCCTGTTGGTTCCTCAAATAATTTAGTCAGTCACTTACAGTATGCCGTAGATTTTGCGAAATATTTTGGAGCAAAACTATATGTTGTGCAAGTGTACAATGTTTATGCAAAGGCGGGGACTATGGCAAATATTGACCAAATATTGCAACAAGAAAGCCTTAAGTACTTGGACGAGGTCATGCAAAAAGTAGATACCAAAGATGTTGAAGTGATAGCAAAAACACTTAAAGGTAAACTCATAGACACTTTAGAGATGGCCTGTAAAGCCGTCGACATTGATTTGGTTTTAATTGAACCAAGAACGACTTCCATAGAAGAAGAGGTGTTTTTGGGGAAAACATCTGGTAAAATAGTGAAGCAAATGGATGTTCCTGCGCTTATTGTACCAGAAGGCGATGTGTTTAAACCCATGAAATCCATTTTAATGGCGGTAAAGTCGGCTATTATCAAAAAGGAAAATGTGTTAAAACCATTGGCATCTATAAAAGAACATTTTAAAGCCGACGTCGATTTGCTTTTAGTGAAAACACCTTTTCATAACGAAGGCGATTTTGAAATTAATAAAGAGTTAGAAAATATTGTAAATAATGTGACCAAAACTGATAATGCCACAACGTTTCAAGGGGTTTTACAGCATTATGAATCACACAATCCAGATATGCTTTGCGTGGTGCGAAGAAAAAGAGGATTTTTTACCAAGAAGTGGGAAAAAAATGTAATTTTGAAAAAAGATTTTTCAAGCACTATTCCTGTTTTGGTTTTAAGTGGGATGAAGTGATAACAAGGGGATGTAGCTCAGTTGGCTAGAGCGCTTGGCTGGCAGCCAAGAGGTCGTGGGTTCGAATCCCATCTTCTCCACAGTTAATAAAAAAGTTCGCATGTATGTGCGAACTTTTTTTCTTTTGGAAAGGCTCAGTTATATAAACAATCAATTATAGAAGGAGGTATATTATTCTTCAACAGGCGTAAATTTCATAGCAGTTCCTCCGCCAGCAGCCAAGTTTAAATCTAAGTTAGTTTTGCTATTCACAATTTGCTCAGAAATAGTTACAGGATACGGATTGGTTTTATAATCAGCACCCTCGCCATCGGCATACATTTCTGCTTTATAATTTTTGTCAGGGTCTAAAAATGATAATGATATTTTTAGATTACGGGCATCACTATTGGTAATACTTCCCAAATACCAATTTTGTTCATTCCAATCTTTGCGTGCTATCGTGACGTATTTCCCTATTTTGGCGTCCAAAACTTTTGTTTCTGACCAAATAGAGGGCACCTCTTTAATAAATTCAAATTCTGGTTTGCCTTCATAGTTTTCAGGTAAATCGGAAGCCATTTGTAATGGGCTAAAAATAACCACATACAAGGCCAGTTGTTTAGCCAAAGTTGTTTGAACCATGGTTTTGTTTGGGGTTTTGTAATCAAAATTAAAATTCCCAGGGGTAAAGTCAAAAGGACCAGAAAGCATTCTAGTAAAGGGCATGATGGTGGTATGGTCAGGAGTATTGCCCCCATCAGCGGCCCATGCGTTGTATTCTTGTCCGCGTGCGCCTTCTTGCGTCATTAAATTAGGGTAGGTGCGTTGCAATCCCGTGCCTTTTACAGGTTCATGGTTATCAATCATGATATGGTGTTTGGCAGCGGTTTCAATTACTTTTCTGTAATGCCTAACGCCGTATTGGCTATCGTGCCATTCTTTTTTGTCCAAATATTTATTGACGTAGCCTGTTTTCACAGCATTTACACCTAGTTTGTTATAAAGCGCAAAGGCATCTTCCATTTGGTTTTCATAATTTATGGAAGCCCCCGCAGTTTCATGATGCCCGATTAAGCGGACATTGTTTTTAGCAGCATAATTACTAATCGCTTCCAAATCAAAATCTGGATACGGTTCGGTAAAACTAAAGGCAGAACCATCGGCAGTCCAATCGCCATCCCAGCCTACGTTCCATCCTTCAACCAAAACACCATCCAAACCATTTTTAGCTGCAAAATCGATGTATTTTTTTGTATTCTCTGTGGTAGCGCCGTGTTTTTTGCCTTGCCCCCAAGTGTATTTTTCTAAATGCATGCCCCACCAAATACCAATATATTTTGATGGTTCAATCCAAGAAACGTCCTCAATTTTTGAAGGTTCATTTAGGTTTAACATCAGTGTTGAAGTTACTAAATCTCCTGGTGTATCGCCTACAATAATGGTTCTCCAAGGGGTGTTAAAAGGCACTTCGGCATAAACTTTCACACCATCTGCCCAAGGCACTAAATCACTTTTGTATTGTTTGTTTTTGGTTTTAAGCAAGGTCATGGAAGTAAAGTCTTTTAAGTTGGCTTCGTGAATGGCCACATACAAACCATCTTTGGTTTCAAGAGTTGCTGGGGTGTTTATGGTATCTGTTTTGCTTATGGGCGTTTTTCGGTAAAAACTCTCGTAATAGCTGTTTTCTGAATGCACAGGAATCCACCAAACATCATGATCGAACGGAAAGGTAAATTGTGTGATTTCATTTGAAATTTTCACTTTATCAAGATTGGGTTGTTCTGGAAACACATATCTAAACCCCAAACCATCATTAAAAATCCTGAAAACAATGTCAACCAAACGCTCGTTTCCTTTAGATTCTTTTAAATGAACAATGAGTTCATTATGATTATCGGTCATGGTTTTAAATTCGCCCCAAGGCTGTTCCCAAGTGCTATTTTCTATATTTTGCTCTGTATTGATCACTTCAAATCCAGAAGTCATTTTTTCAATAGCTTCAAATTCAAAACCCAATAGAGAAGGTTCGATAACCGTTTTGTTGAGATGTGACAAACTGTATTGCGGCGCGCCTTTTTCAGTTAAACTAAAAGTAAGAACGTTGTTGCTATTTGGGGATGCTATTTGATAGGTTTTAGGAACTGAATTGCAAGCGAGCAATGCCATGCTTATTAAAAACGTAAAATAAATGTTATAGGATGAATTTTTCATTATGCTATTGTAATGATTGGTTTTATATTTTATAAGGTTTCTAATATTGCCGTAGCTTTGTCGGCTTGTAACGACACGAAATAATAGAAAGCTTGGTCTAATTTTTTTTGAATAGCAGCATTGCCACTAAACGTTTTTCTTAAATTGTAAAGCGTGCTTATGTTGCTAAATATGTTGCCTGTGTTTTGTACCCCTGCAAATGTTTTTACTTTTTCTATGTATGAATATCCAAATTCTTTAGTGGGCTCGAACATGGTGCCTTCACCAAAATCATTCCAAGTGATGAGTTGTAAATAATCTAAATTGGCAGTTTTTGCCATGGTTAGGGTTTCATCTAAAGTACCACCGTTATTATGGTCTATGGTCCAGCCGATAACTGTTGATGTGTTGCCTTCTTCGTAAAAATCATTAAATCCAGGATAGGCACTTCCCATGGCAACTTCCAAATTTGGAAGACTGTTGGCATAAAAATTAGAAATATGTGTATTGTCTTTATATACCCATGCATATTCGCCTTGGGCATTATCTCCAGCTTCTGAAGATTCGTACCATAAAGTTAAAAATGTTGGTTTTGGATTTAAAGCACTAAAAGTTTGCGTCCATTGTTCTGGAGTGGTTAATGTAATGGGACCAAAATTAAGGAGCAGCGGTTTGTTGTTTATTTTAATATAATTGGCATCTTTAAAATAATTGTTCTGCATGTATGCCATGTCTTTTTTTGCAGCACTTACTGTGGTTGGTGCCAATTGGGTGTCTACAATGTTTGTTAAAAAACGGTCTTCGTATACAATGGCATACTCTAAACCTACTTTATCCAGCATGGCAATAATTTGCTCTGAATTTTCCTTTAGCATGCCAAAATCATTCAAATTATAGGTGCCGTACCAATCAATTAAAACGCCATCAATACCCGCATATTTCATTAACAATAAATGGTTTTCAATCACATCTTTGTCGCCAGAATGGTAAGGGCCAATTAATGGATAGTAATGCGACGCTATTTCTCTTTTGCCATTGGCATCCCTATTATCTGGATTTTTATTGTTCATCGTCCAATGATGCCCCCATTGCTTATTGGGCGTGCTTTCTTTAGATTCAAACCAAGGCATATAATGCATGAATATTTTGGTGTTGTTTGTTTTGGATATAGAAACAGCATCAAAAACCTCAAGTTTAAAAGGTGGTTCTTTGTCATCATCTTTAGTGTCAGAATTAGAACTACAGCCTAAGGTTAACAGACAAAATAGGATGATATTTAGATTCAAAATAAACTTAATCATAGGTTTGAAAGTATCTTCTTAAATGATGGTTTTTTGTTTGATGGTAAAAAATGTTAGCCTTCTAAAAAACTAACTCAAAAAAATTAGAAGGCTAACAACAAACAAACTATATTAATTAGGGTATCCAGGATTCTGGTCAAGGTTTGTATTGGTGCTTAAAACCGATGTAGGAATAGGGAACAAAGCTCTAGTAGCTTCTGTAGTTCCTTTTTCCCACCAAGGTTGAAAGAAGGTTCCAAACCGGATATTGTCTGTTCTTCTGTGCCCTTCAAAAATAAATTCACGAAGCAGTTCTTTATCTAGGTATTCTAAATCAATAACATCCGGTGTTTCTGTGCCAGCGCGTTGTGTGATTTGGTCTAAAAACGGACGGGCTAAATCTGGCGCATTTAAACGTACATAGCATTCTGCTTGCATCATTAAAATTTCTGCATACCTGATCAATACAAAATCGTTATCGCGTTCCCATTGGTCGCCCGCATTGATTTGGTATTTGTTTAAACGTACGCCTTCATTTTGCTTGGCGTCTTCAAAATTTGAGATGTCTTCGGTATACGTTAAAGGCTGTCCGCTATCCATAATAATCACTGATCCTGTTGCCAAGTTTATTTGGTCGCCTTCTAATAAGGCTGCTTTACGGCGGTCTAAATCGTCAAAAGATGAATATACGCCTGGTTGTGCACACATACCATTGGCAGACCATTGGTAATTACCTATTGGTGATACCGCAAATTTTTGCAAATAATGATAAGACATAGAACTCATGTAGTTACCTAGAGTTCCTGCTTTAGAATCATAAGGAATGGCAAAGATGGTTTCTGTGGATTTTTCATTTTGAGTGGCAAAATTTGCAAAATAATCAGGTTCTAAAGTGTATCCAGAAATGTTTTGGCACATATCAATACAATCTTGCCAACGAGCCGTGCCAACAAAAGCTTCGGAGTTTAGATACAATCTTGCCAATAACGCATACGCCACATTTTTAGTGAATTTTGAATAAGCAATGGTTGCTGGTAAATAAGGTAAAGCATCCAGCAATTCACTTTCTACAAAATCATACACCACTTGTCTTGATGAATTGGCAGGTAATCCTAAATCTTCAAAATCCGTTACAATAGGCACATTTCCAAAAAGGTCTAAAAGCATGTAATAATAATAGGCTCTTACCGATTTAAGTTCAGCAAAAATGGGTTTTTTGTCATCTTCTGATAAGCCTGATTTATCAATTTGATAAATGATGGAATTTATTTTCGCAATGCCCGCATAGTTGTACCTCCAAGCCGATAGTATCATCCCATTATCGGCAGTCCAGGTATGTCTTTGGGCATTTTGATAGCGTCCGCCATCATACCAATCGGTTCCTCTGGTAGGAATAGTAGCTTCATCAGAAACCACTTCATTTAAGAAAAACACATATTCAGAACATGGAAAAGCATTGGATATACCATCTTGAAAGCCTCTTAATGAGGAATAGGCACCCCCGGCAAGCGCTTCAATTTCTTTAGGCGTTTTTCCGAAGTTTTCATCTTTAACTCTATCGAACAGCTCTTCGTCCAAATTTGTACATGCAAACACCGAAAGCGCAGTACATACTATTAAGGTTATATTTTTTAGTTTCATTATAATTCGTTTTATCGTTATTATTGATTAATACCCTAAATTTAGATTCAAGCCTAAAGATACCGTTGTGGGTCTTGGGTAGTTGTTAAACCGGTCCATGCCAGGATTTGATAATCCCGTTAGGTTAACCTCAGGGTCCACACCTTCATAATTTGTGAATACGGCTAAGTTTTCTCCTAAAACATACAATCTTAATTTAGAAGTTAAATTTTTAAACGGAATGGTATAACCTAAAGACACCGTTTGTAATCTTAAGAACGAGGCATCTTCTATCCAATAGCTGGAATAGGTAGGTGCGGAGTTGATGCCGCTATTTAAAAAGGCATCGGGCACATTATTGCTTGGTAACCTGTTTGGGTCGTAAAGCATCATGTTGGTGGCATTCAATACATCTTGTCCAAAACTGCCGTAGCTTGTAAAGCTGAAATCAAAATGATTGTAGGTAAAATCCATCCCGAATCCAATGGTGAAATCGGGTTGCACGTTGCCAATAGCTGTTTTTTCAGTACTTAATATGAACTCGCCGTTTTCATCCAAACCAGAACTTTCATAGCCCCAAAACGTACCTACGGGATAGCCTTCTTTTATGATTTGTGAAAATTGGTTGGACATGCCAGACAAACCGTGTAACGACCCGCTGTAAATAATATCCGTTTCGTAAACTTGATTGGATAATTTTTCAATCTTTTGCGTATTTTTTGCAAAGGTTAGATTGGTATTCCAGTTGAATTTATCATTTTGAACCATGTTGCCATTTAAAGTCACTTCCAAGCCTTTGTTGGTCAATTCGCCCACGTTGGCAAGAATGGCGCCCACTAAATATGGTGGTTGTGGCACTTCATAGGTGTATAATAAATCTTCGGTTCTTTTATCGTACCATTCCACAGACCCTGTAATTCTGTTGAATAAACTAAAATCAATACCAATGTTTAATTGAGCGGTAGATTCCCATTTTAAATCTGGATTCGGGTTTTGAGCAGGGGAATATGCCAAGCTCCAACTATCGGTTGCTGGGTCATAATAACTATCGCCTCCAACGCCTAAAATAGATAAGGATTTGTATTCGCCAATACCATCTTGGTTACCGGTAACACCGTAGCCTGCACGTATTTTTAAATTTGTAAGCCAGTTTTCGGTGGACTGCATAAAATCTTCACCTGTTACTTTCCAAGCTACAGAAGCCGATGGGAAAATACCCCATTTGTTATTCGCCCCAAAACGGCTTGAACCATCTTTTCTTATGGTTGCAGTTACCATATATTTACTATCATAAGCATAATTCGCTCTTGCAAAAAAGGAAGCCAAATTAGATTTTCCTTTATAGGAATACACATCGCCCAAACGGTAATCCTGTCCTGCGGCTAAATTGTTGTATTCAAATAAATCGGTAACAAAGCCACTACGTTGCGCCCCAAAACCTTCGTAACTATTATCCAAATGTGAATAGCCTATCATGGCATTTACATTGTTTTTTCCTAAAGACTTGGTGTAATTTACATAGGCTTCAACTTGCATGGTGGTGTATTCGCTGTATGTTTTTTGGCCGTAACCATTTTCACTTCTACCTTCTAAAACAGCGTAAGTTGGTTTGTACGTGTTGCTTGTGCTGGCATTATGTTCTAATGAGAGATTTAAAACGGCCTGAAAATCATTTAAAAAGTTGGCTTCCGTTTTAAAGTAGCCTAAAAGCCTGTTTTGTTTATTATCGGCATTTCTATTGGTTAATATTTCAACAGGGTTTTCGTAAAGCGTACCACCAACCAATGTGAATTCCCCATTGGTATCATACACAGGAATGGTTGGGTTTAGGTTAAACGAACGTTCAAAAATCCTGTAATCCAACGGGTGCCATTTATCGATATTGGCAAATAATCCAGCATCAAATTTTATGGCTTTATCCAAAATATATTGGTAGGTATTTAAACTCGCACTTAAGCGTTCCAACTGTGTGGTTTTAATCGTGCCTTCATTTTTCAAATAAGAAACAGAAGCTCTTAAACCACCGTTCTCATTACCAGAAGACATGTTAATAGTGTGCGATTGTGTTAAAGCAGTAGTGCGTTCCAATTCTTTTTGCCAGTTGGTATTACCACCAAAATCAATAGCATCTGTCAATCCATTGTCCCTTACATAACTTCTCCATTGGTTTGCAGATAGCATATCCAAATGATTAGAGGCATAACTAACCCCAGTAAAACCGTTGTAATTAAATGATAAACCATTTTTTTTGCTTTTGGTAGTGATGATGATAACCCCATTGGCACCACGCGAACCGTATATTGCGGTAGCAGAAGCATCTTTTAAAATATCTATGGATTTAATATCTGATGGTTGTACCACATTGATATCCACTCCAGGAATACCATCCACCACAATCAATGGGTTGTTGCTTGCCGTTAACGATGTGCCGCCTCTTAAACGTAAAGATGAGCCGCTACTTGGGTCTCCAGTATCTTGGGTAACTACCAAACCTGCAATTTTTCCTTGTAATACTTGCTCGGTTGAAGTTACGGTACCTTTTACTAAATCTTCCGAAGAAATGGATGAAATGGCGCCTGTTAAATCTGATTTCCGCATCGTGCCATAGCCTATAGCTACAATTTCTACCGCATCAAGTGCATACATGTCATCCTTTAAAGTGATTTTTAATGGACTGGTTGTAGCGGCATTTATTTGTATGATTTCAGTTGTAAAACCAATATAAGAAATCTCAATACTGCTTCCTACTGAAACTTGTATTTCAAATTTTCCATCAAAATCGGTCGTCGTGCCGTTGTTTGTTTGCGACTCTATTATGGTGGCACCTGCCAATACCATGCCTGTATTATCGAGTACAGTGCCGGTAATCGCTTTTTTCTCTTGTGCGTGGATTGTTAATGTTAGAAAAAACAATACAACCATTAAAACAAAAGACGTTTTTGCCCTTCCTTTCGGAAAGATTATTTGTGAATATTTGTTATCCATTAGAATTGATTTTTTTAGTTAGTGTTGTTAGTCTAAAGTTTTTAAAGGAATGGTGGTGTCTGAAATGGTTTTATCTTTATTGTCCTTAACCAATACGTGGATTTGATTCACATTGACGCCTTGAAGTGCCGTTGGTAAATCAACAAAACCTTTAATTTCACTCACGCCTCCATCAAATTCTCCAGTAATCTCTGTGTTTCCAGCAGTAATGGTATAAATCAATTTGTTTACCCCCACCTCATTGTTTATTCTGATAATTCCTAAAAAGTCTTTTTTACTTATTTGTAACGGGAAAAACCTGAATACTGGTGGTGGTGGCGGAATGTATTCTGCGGCATTGATAACTTGGTCTCCAGAATTCGCGGCCCAATCTTTGGCTACCATCAGATAGGTAATGTTTTCCATAATAAAGCCATCGGGAACGTTGTTGTAATATTCAGATGGAATCAAATCCATTTTATAGAAGCCATTACCTAAATCCTTTAGTTTTGTTTTTTCTGAAACTTCTGGAATCCAAGCTTGGTATTCTTGTAGAATGCTCCAGTTGTTCAAGCCACTATGGAAATGGATACTTTCTACGTTTTCAAAACCTGCCACAAGGTTAGAATTGAACAAAATACTTAAACCGCCATCTAAGGTTGGGGCTTCGGGATAGGTTCTTATCAATTCGTCTGCTGTGTAAAATGATGCAAACGGGGTGTAACTTACGTTGGTAACATCTGTTTGTTTACTGCCTGTTTTATCTTTAAGACGAAACCAAAACCCAGCACTTGCTGCAATAGCTTCAGCAGACATTGAAAAGTAATCGGTAGGGGTTAATGTAAAGCTCCATACCATATTACCTTCATTGGTTAAATGGGCAAATTCTGATGAGTTTTCCCAGTTACCGGCATCGGGTTCAGACGGCGACCAAATCCAGATATAAACCTCTTCATCTGGCGAAAAGGATGTCGTAGATAAATCGAAATACCAAGTCACCTCTTCATCATAATTATAAATTACTGGGTAAGACCAAATTTTATTGGCGCCGCCTACTTCTTTCTGTGCTTGTGCGAAGTTGGTGGCTACAAATAAAGCTATTAAAACCGTGTGTATAATTCTTTTCATGTTGCGCTTTTTAGTTGTTAGAATTTAGGTTAAATACATAGGACACAAAGGGCGTACCTCCAGAGCTTCTTACCAATTGAACTTCCATTTCTTCATTACTTCCCGGAACCGATGTTAATAGTAAGGTATCCGTTCTATTGGTTTTTTGTGCATCACTATATAGATGTATTTGTATAGCACCAGAATTTGTTGGCTGAAAACTTGTATTCAAATCCCAATATCCATTTAATTGAATTATGGGAGGCACATTTCCAGAAACTTGATAGCTTGTAGGTTGCATTTGTGCATCTACATTAAATGCCATTTGAAAAACATGATAATTGAATAAGGCGCTTAAATTTTGTTCGCTGGGTTCAATGGCGTTAGCTTTGGCAAATTGATCTACCATGCGTAGGTTCATCAAATTCCAATTGCCTTGTATTTTTTCATAAACGGTAATAGGTTCTACATAAGAACCATCGTCTGATTGGTTACAGCCCAAGGCTAGTAAACCAACAAAAACGATAACGAGTACTTTAATGGATTTCATAGATTACAATAGTTTAGTTATAAATTATTTTTTCCTTTAGTTGTTTAGGATTTAGCCAAATTAGAAATTAGGAAACCCTAAAAAAAATCATGGAGTAAAAATCGAGATGTTTTTATAGTTGATTTTATTTTAAATATTTAAAAATGAGGCTTTTGATTTTTTTTTTAAGAATTAAAAATTGAGAAATAATTTAGAAAATTATAGAGTTTTTTTAACGTTTTTATTAATTAATTACTAGTGTTTTTGCTTAAAACACATATTGTGTTGTTGTTTTTTAAGTATTAAGTAGTATTTTGCCTTGATTTTAAAGAATCTTGAATTTGTGTTAAAAATATGCTTTAATAGTTCCTTGAACCTATTATGGCAACTTATCAAAATTAATATCACACTACTTTATTTTATAAATGATGCATAAGCTATTAACTGTCTTGCTTGTTTTTTCATCTTTATTTATTTCTGCCCAAACTATAAATCGGGTTCTTGATAGTTTGGATAAGGAATTGAACAATAAAGAGTTTTATCTCAAAATTAAATATGATTCTATAAAGGAACTTAAGAACAATGTGCAAAAGTTTACTTTAAGTAAAGACCATAAAAACCTCTATAAGCAGTATGTGTTGTTATTTGACGAGTATCGCTCGTTTAAATATGATTCTGCCTATTATTATTTAGAATTGGCAAAGGATAAGGCCAATTTATTAAAAGACCCCGACTTGCTTTCCAAAACAAAAACCAAGGAAGGCTTTGTATTGCTATCATCAGGATTATTCAAAGAAGCACTTGATACTTTAGGAAGCATAAATGTTGATGAACTCCATGGAAAAACCAAGTTTGAGTATTATACCATACTGGCCAGGACCTATTATGATTTGGCAGATTATAATAAAGACCAACGATTTAATATCCATTACATACAAAAAGGGAATGCTTATTTAGAAAAAGCCTTAAAGTTTGTTGCTCCCGATTCCAATGAATATTGGGCAACGGAAAGTCTGAAAAGAATGAAGCAGCAAGATTGGAAAGGTGCCGAATTTGCGTTTAGGTACTGGATCAATAATTTTGATTTGCCCCAAGAATATTATGGCATTGCCACATCCAGTCTGGGGTATTTGTACTCGCAGCGTGGTTTTGATGAAAAGGCCATTGAATACCTTGCCTATGCGGCCATTGCAGACATACGACATGCTACTAAAGAAACGGTGGCGTTGCGCAATCTTGCTAATGAAATTTACAAATTAGGTTATTTGGATAAAGCAAATACCTATGTAGGCTTAGCCATGGATGACGCCACATTTTACAATGCACGCCATAGAAAAATAGAAATATCTACCATATTGCCAATTATAGAACAGGCACAGCTTAAAAAAGTAGAAAGCCAAAATACAAGATTAGAAAAAATTGTCATCCTATTAGCTGTTTTAGCCGTGGTCTTTATTGTGTTTCTCACCATTATTTTTAAGCAGTTGAAAACGAGAAATGCAGCAAGAAAAGAAATGGCAGCTTCTTATTTAAAGCTTCAGGAAATGAATAAAAAACTGAGTGAAGCAGATACCATAAAGCAAGAGTACATAACCTATTTTATAAAAGCAACATCTGAATTAATAAACAAAATAGATCAGTTTCAGAAAAATGCCATCCAAAAAACAGTTGCGAAACGTTATGATGACCTTATTGCCAATTTAAAACACTATAACGTTAAAAAAGAGCGGGAAGAATTATTCTTGCAATTTGACACCATATTTTTAAAACTGTTTCCTTCGTTCATCAAGGAATTCAATGCACTTTTTCCAGACGATCATAAAACAGATTTGAAAAAAGGCGAACTGTTAAGCACAGAATTGAGGCTTTTTGCGTTATACCGTTTGGGAATTCAGGATAGTAATCAAATTGCTGCTTTTTTAGAGCTTTCTGTGGCCACCATCTATACATACAAAACCAGGGCTAAAAGCAAATCCAATTTTAAAGATTCTTTTGAAGAAAAAATTATGGATATTCAGTCTATATAAAGCAATTGAGCTTTGTTAATGTTATAAAAGGGTATTGTAACTTTATAAAAGTCGTGAAAACAAATGGTTATAGATTTAAGGACAAACAAATTATGAATTATTTAAGTTTTATTACGTGCTGTATTTTTACGTGTTCAAATTTTTTATTCAGTCAAGAAAAGCATACAAATGAAGGTTTGGTCCAACCTAACATCCTTTGGATTGTTAGTGAAGACAACAGCCCTTTTCTAGGGTGCTATGGTGATGAATTTGCAACAACCCCAGTACTTGATGCTATGGCAAAAGAAAGTGTGCTTTATGAAAACGCTTTTGCTACCGCTCCCGTATGTGCGCCTGCTAGGTCTTCGTTAATTACTGGTATGTATCCTTCCTCTATGGGAACACAGCACATGCGAAGCTATAATGCTGTTCCAGAATTGATTCGATTTTTCCCAAAATATTTAAGAGCTGCTGGTTATTATTGTACCAATAACTCAAAAGAAGATTATAATATCGCAAAGCGGAAAAATGTTTGGGACGAGTCTAGTAACAAAGCCCACTATAAAAAAAGAAAAGAGGGGCAACCCTTTTTTGCTGTATTCAATCTGAAAATTTCTCATGAAAGCAACATCCATAAGCCTTTAGATTCTTTAATCCATGATTCCAATACAGTTCCCATCCCTCCGTACCATCCTCGCACAAAGGAAATGGAACATGATTGGGCGCAGTATTATGATAAAATAACAATGATGGATACGGAAGTAGGTAACATTTTAAAAGAATTAAAGGATGAAGGTTTGGCAGAGAACACCATCGTTTTTTATTACAGTGATCACGGTGGTGTATTGGGGCGCAGCAAACGATATTTATATGAATCGGGGCTTCGCGTACCATTAATTATAAGGTTTCCTAAAAAGTATAAACATTTGGCAGAAGACAAAATGGGTTCCCGTACAGACAGATTGGTGTCATTTGTAGATTTCGCTCCAACGGTACTAAGCTTAGCCAACGTTGAAATTCCGGATTATATGCAAGGTAAAGCTTTCTTAGGTACTCAAATGAAAGTGCCAAAAGAATATGTTTATGGTATTAGAGGGCGTATGGATGAGGTAATTGATAATATGTTTTCGGTACGTGATAAACAATACAGGTATATTAGCAATTATATGCCACACCGTGTGTATGGACAATATTTAGAGTTTTTATGGCGTGCCCCTTCTATGGCTTCTTGGGAAAAAGCCTGCGAAACTGGAAATTGCAACGATTTTCAAATGGCCTTTTGGAAAACCAAACCCTCTGAAGAGCTTTACGATATTGAAAAGGATCCACATAATATTTATAATTTGGCAAAGAAACCCGAGTACAAAGAGGTTTTGTTACGGATGCGTGATGCTTCTACTAATTTTTCCTTGACCACCAAAAATTCAAATTTACTTCCAGAAGCTGAGATAATAACACGGGCAGAAGAACTTAATTTGACCATTTATGAATTCATGCAAAGCGAAATCTTACCTATGGCAAGAATTATTGAAACGGCTCAAATGGCGCAGAAATGCAGCCCAAAGAATTTAGAGACATTAATAAAACTCATGGACGACCCTGAACCTACAGTTCGTTATTGGGCGGTTACAGGTTGTGCTATTTTGGGCCCTAAAGCCAAAGTAGCAGAAAGCAAATTAATAGAGTTATTAAATGATGCATCGTCTAGCGTTGTAATTGCAGCTGCAGAAAGCTTATATTATTTAGGAGAAAAGGAAAAAAGCCTAAAGGCTTTGGAAAATGCACTAATTAGCAATCAACTTATGGTTAGGGTAAATGCTCTTAATGTATTAGACTTATTTGGAGAAGATGCAAGACCTGCATTAAACAGCGTTAAAGCATTGCTGAAAGATAAAAAATCAAAAGATAGAAGTTACGATTTACGGGCAGCCCGTTATTTTCTCAGAAAACTAGAAGGGTCTTAATATTTTTTACACAGGAAAAATTAAATAGTGCCACCCAATACTTTATTCAAGATTTTTTCAGTTTCAAAAATGAAACGCACAAATCTATAGCTTCCAGCAACTGTTTTGGCAAATAGTCTTTTTCCCAAGGGTGTGAAGCCTCAAAAACATGATTGGCATTTTCAATGATTTTTAAGCTGCTGTTTGGGTTCCATTGGTGCAGACTGTTTGCTTCTTCCATGACAACACTCGTATCTCTATTGCCATGGATAATCAAATGTGGGATTTTTAAATTTGATACCGCACGCTTTATTGTTAGGCGTTTTTCCTGTTTTATAAAATCTTCATAAAACTCATAATAATGGGGCATTTGCTGTTTTGTTCGGCCATTCTCAACATATTTTACGCCCTCTTTTTTCCAAGTCTCTATTTCGGAGTTGCTTCCCATTCTTACACCAAAATCAGACACGCCAGCTAATGTGATGAGTTTTTTTATCCTGGAATCCTCTTCGGCTTTAATGGATACAATCCCACCACCACGACTATGCCCGATTAACGCTAGACTGTGGACGTCTGCTTCTTTTTTGAAATCTGGATTAGTAAATATCCAATCTATAACGGTTTCCAAATCATCCAGTTCTTTGGTGTAATTATTATTTCCAAAAGCCTTTAAATCTGGAAAATCTATGGGTTGCGCCACCGTACCACCGTTGTGCGAAAAATTGAATTTTATAAAGAAAAATCCAGCATCTGCAAAGGCTTTCGCCATCAAATCCCAAGCGCCCCAATCTTTAAAGCCTTTGTAGCCATGGCAAAAAACAATAATGGGTTTAGGTGTATTATTTTCTATATAAAAAGTATCTGCAAGTATGGGTTTTCCGTGTTTACCTTCAATTTTTATGTTTTTTGAAATAATCATTTTTAAACGTCTTTTTCAATGAATGGGATGTTTATATTACAAATTTCCATAATAAGGTTTTTTAGTTCTACAGTAAAAGTCTTTAAGGTTTCTTCGGTCACTAATTGCTCTTTTTTTCTAGAATTAGGTTCTTTTTTTCCAAATTTCAGAAAGCCTGCACTTAAATTTTTAAATGAAATGATACCTGCTTCTGCGGGAAGTTTTATGCTGTTGGTTTTTTGCATCATATAGGCATAACAAAGCACTTGAAAGCTTTTGCTATATTTATCGTAGTCTGTAGTAATGCTGTCCCAATTTGTGATTTCAACCTTGCCTTGGTCCACTTTTCCTGTTTTGTAATCTATAATTCTGGTTATGCCGTTGTAGGCATCCACACGGTCTATTTTTCCTGTAATATGTATGGGGAAATCCAATTCGGGTATGTCAATTTTAACGGTGTTTTCAGCTTCAATAGCTAGTATTTTAATTTGGTTTCCAGCTTTTAAATCGGCAATTTCTAAATTTAAAAAATTGAGGACATAACGCTTGGCAATTTCAAAAATAATGAGGTTTTTTCCTTTGGTGATATCGCCTTCTTTGTATTCATTTTTAAAATGGTACGTTACTTTTTCTTCAATTTGAGGTTTGAGGTTTTTAATAGTTTCAATCGTTAAAAATTCTCCAATCAATGGTTTGTAAAAACCTTCAAGTGTGTTATGTACCACTGTACCCAACGTATTGGCGGCTATGGTTTCTTCAGCATCTTCGTATTCCTTTATTTTTAATATTTTTTGATAGTAAAAATCTATGGGATTTCTGATGTAACTCGTTAATGATGAAGGCGAAAATCCTTTTTTAGCAATGTCTTTTAACCTGTCAATAACATCAGTTGTTTTTTGAACTTCGTTAGTTGCTGGTTTTAAAATAGGTACTTTAGGTGCGATGATTTGGTGTGAAATTTTGTGGGTTTTATCCAGTTCCAATTGGGTAATGAACCTGCTTTTTTCGCCACCCGTCAATACATCTATTTCGGTATTGTATAAAATATAAACGTTTTTTGCCCGTTGTAAAAGTCTGTAAAAATGATAAGTATAAACGGCGTCTTTTTCTTTATAGGTGGGCAGTTTGTTTTCTATTTTAACATCAAACGGAATGAAAGAATTGTTGCTTTTTCCAGAAGGGAGAATGCCTTCATTTACAGAAGATATAATGACAGTTTCAAAATCCAACACGCGCGATTCCAACATACCCATCACTTGTAAGCCTTGTAAAGGTTCTCCTTGAAAATCTAGGGTTTCGGTGCTTAAAAGTTCTTTGTAAACATTGTGTAAAGTGGGTATATCTTTAATGTGATTGTATTCTGAATTTAAGCGAATAAGCTCATTAAAGAGCGTATTAAAGCGAAAGAGGTATTCTAAAGATAGTAAGTTGGCTTGTTTGTCTGCATCCAAATGGTTTTTGATATGTATGATGAGCTGTGAGCAATTTTTCAAAACCAAATCTATGGATGTATCCCAATTTGAAAACAATAAATCTATAACATTACCAAGGGTATCGATCATGTCTTTAAATCGTTTGGTATTCAAATAAATAATATTATTATCATTGATAGTTGCTATTATTTTTGAAGCGTAATCTATACCATCTACATAAAATAAAGGCCTGATAAATTGGTGTGATAACACGTTTATAACATCTTTATAATAAAAGCTATCTGAAGTGTTTTTATGAATTTGAAATAAATGCTCAAATAACGATGCCAATGGGATGGATTTTAAAGGAAACCCCATAGTAATATTCAGCGCATCAATGTTATTGGGAAGCGAATTTAATACAGGAATCAATAAATTCTCATCGCCTAAAACAACGGCGGTATTGTTTAAATGGCCTCGTTTTTCTTTTAAATTACTGAGTAACGTGCCAATATATTTTGATTGGCTGATGTTTTTAGGCACACCATAAATCGTGATGTTTTTTTCTTTGGAGTAATTTTCTGTTATCCAGTTAAAAGGGTGGGTTTTAAAATAATGCCAGTTTTTTTTATGATGGCGGGCAAACAAACCCGCATCGTGTTTGGAGTTGTTTATAAACTTGGCATCAATATCCCAATATATTTTAGCCAATTGGTTTTCCAGTAAGGCCTGTATAATGGTTTCTTCGGCAGTATTTAGGGCATTAAAACCTAAAAAAACATGCTTGATATTTGGGCTGTTTTGAATATAGGTATTAACGTTTTCCGCAGCTTTTCTGTAAACAATACCTTGATAGCCCATGTTTTTGTTTAACAATTGCTCTGTGAATTTTGAATAGTAGGTATTAAGCCTGTGCCAAAAAGCAAGATATTTTTTGATGAAGTCTGTTTGGTTGCCCTCAACAGACCAATGTTTTAAATCTTGGATATCACTTAAATACTCGAAAATATTTTTTTGGGGAATGAGATATCTATCTATTTCATTAAAATCTTGAAGTAGTATTTGTGCCCATTTTGAAAAAGATTCAAATGTATCCAAAGATTCCTTTTGGGTATGCTTTGTATATACTTCGTAAAACTCAAATAAAAGCTCTGTATTTGAAATGGTTTTAAGTTCTGCCAATTCTTCAACAAAGGTTTCAATACTGATTATTTTAGGAGAAAAAATAGTTTCTTGGGCAACTTGCGCTATTTGATGTTTTAAAAAAAGGCCAGCCCTTTTACTTGGTAGCACAAAAGTAAGTTCAGAAAGCTTGGTGGGGCTTTTTTTTAAATCTTCTAGAACATCAAAAATAAAAGTTTTCATATCCTATAAAAATAAAAAACGCTTCGGATATCCGAAGCGTTTTTGTAAAACTTATTTTTTAATCAGCTAACTGATATTATTTAGCCAAGTTAATTTCAACACGTCTGTTGTTAGCTCTACCTTTGCTTGTTTTGTTAGAATCAATTGGTTTAGATTCTCCGTAACCAAGAGCAGAAAGCCTAAAGGCATCAATACCGTTTTCAATTAAGTATTCTTTAACTGAATTAGCTCTAGAATCAGACAATCTTTGGTTCAATGACTCGCTACCAACGCTATCAGTATGACCTTCTACAGTAAATTTAGCAGTAGGATACTCATTTAAGATTTTGATGATATCACCTAATACAGCTGCAGATTGTGCTTTGATGCTAGATTTACCAGTATCAAACAAGATAGTTTTAGCGTACTCATTCAATGTTTTTTGAACTTCAGCTGAAACTTCTGGACAACCAGCGTTAGCTACAGTTCCTTTAACGTCTGGACATTTATCATCTTTGTCATAAACACCATCGCCATCTTTGTCAGCCCATGGGCATCCGTTGTTTGCAGCAGGACCAGCTTCGTTAGGACATTTATCATCTCCATCAGTTACACCATCGCCATCAGCATCTGGACAACCAGCTAAAGCTTTTAAACCAGCAACAGTAGGACATTTATCATCTTTATCGGCAACACCGTCACCATCAGAATCAGGGCATCCGTTAAATTCGGCTGTACCAGCTTCGTTTGGACAAGAATCTTTGCTGTCTTCAATACCATCACCATCAGTATCAGGACATCCGTTGAATGCTTCTAAACCAGCAACATCTGGACAAGCATCATCTTTGTCAAAAATACCATCACCATCGGTATCAGTTCCACCAAATTTGATAGAGATACCCGCAGTGTGTTGGAAATGGGTTTGTAAGTAATCTTCAAATGCATGTTTGTATGAAGATTGGATAGTTAAACCAATATTGTCGTTAAACCATACGTTGAAACCTAAAGTTCCATTTAAAGTTCCAGCTCCAATTTCATCAACCCAAGTGTAACCACCACCAACACCTACGAAAGGGTCTAAGGTTGTTCCATTCAAAAAGTTGTACTTAATAGTTCCGTCAACTCCGTAGTAAGATAAATCATCTACAGAAGCATCGCCCCATTTATCAATTTTATTTAAAGAACCAGCTGCTCCTAAAGAGAAACCACTACCTAGGTATTTTGATACAGAGATAGTAGATAAAGATGGTAAAATGTTGTAATGATCAGTGACATTAACAAATTCATCAAAAATCTCACCTAATGGTGCATTCTCGCCAGTTGGGTAGAAATCAACTGCGTTTACCCCAATAGTAATTTGCCATGGGTTGTTTTGGTCTTGTGCGTTAGCATTGCTATATCCAAGTACAAGCAACATAGCTAACATTAATCTGCTAAGATTTTTCATATTCAAAAGTTTAATTTTTAAGTGTTAATTGTAAACAAAAGTAAGTTGTTAAATCTTATTAACAAAGACAAATATATAAAAAAATCGAACAAATCGTTTATTCATCGATAGTTCAGAATGATTTTAGATTATATTTTGGGGCTTTTATCATAGTGATAGTAATGTTATCCTTTGTAATATAAGGGTTTGTAGGGCAATATTCTTACGGCGATTTATTTGTTCTTTTAAACGAGAAAATATTTCCCATCAATCGAGCTTATACTTGGCTATATATAAAAAATAATTAATCTTTCAGGTTTTTAAGCAAATCATACAGGTTTTGTTCATACTTCTATCACAAGAACATCATGATTTATATATATGAGTAGTTTTTTAACGATATTAAATGACATGTCTTCCAGCACGGTTTGATAGGTTAGTAGTTGGTTTTTGTGTTTTACGGACTCAGCGCCTGTTTTGTAATCAATAAGCACGGCTTCGTTTTTTGGGTTTATAATAAGCCTATCGGGTCTTACAATCAACCCGTTTTTAGTAATGATATCTTGTTCGTTATATATGGTATCGTTGGCATTATAATAATTACTTAGTTTAGGATGTTCTATAATTTTAAATAGCAATTCACGCAAGTTTTTAGTTTGTTCTTTATTGATAATTGCCAACTGGTTAAAATCTACCAATACACCATCAACATCGTCCTTTGTTTTGATTTTAGCCATAATATCATGGATAAGATTGCCTTTTTCAATGGCTTCTTGCTGTGTTGAATCCCATAAGAAACCAGCATTGGTGACTACTTTTATGTTGTGGTTTTCTTTTGCTGAAGATGAAAAAGTTTCCTGTTCGATGGCATTTTCTTTTTGATTGGTTTTTTTTGATATTTTTAATGGGTTGCCAAAATTATACGATAATTGATTATCGTTCCATTTGCCCAATTGGGTTAAATAATTGATAAATAAGCCCGAATATTTTTTATTGGTAATGCCGTCTTTTGTTGGTTTTTCGGTTTGCGAAACAATGTACAGTTGTTCAACAGGCCTTGTGAGTGCCACATAAAGCAAATTGATGTTATCTAGTTCCAGTGCCGCTTGATGGTTGTTGTAAATGGCCTCCCCTGTTTCGCCATAATTTTCAAAATCTTTGTTATAATTTAATAAGGTGTGTGAAAAACCATTGAATAGGTCTTTATTTATAGGAAACCACTCTTTGGGCTCCAATTCTCGGTAAATATCCAAATCGGCATATGGGAAAATAACCACCGGAAATTCCAAACCTTTGGATTTGTGCACAGTCATTATTTGCATCGCATTTTGTCCTTTTGGAGAGACAATACTTAAAGTTTCTTTTTTCTTTTCAAAATAGTCTAAAAATCCTGTAATATCAGACCCTTTTTTCAATGTGAAATCTAAAACCACATCCAAATAAAATTGAATATAAGCATTGGACGTTTTGGTTAAATGGAACTGCCTCACAATGGTTTCGGCCAATTCATAAAGTGGTAATTGCAGTAGTTTTTGGCTATCGATGTAAATATTGAAAGTTTCAAAGCTTTTGAACAATTCATTTAAAGATAAATGGATGTGCTCTATAAAAAACTGATGTTTGTTTTCAATGTTTAATTTTGAAACTAAAAAATTTAAAGCAGCCACCTTTATTTCATTGTTTTTCGGTTGCAGCAACAGTCCCAAAATATGGTTTACAAAAACCACTTCGGAAGCATTATTAAGCAATAAGGTTTCTGAAGACATGATACGTACTTCGCGCTGACTTAAATAATCGGCAATGGCAACGCCTTCTTTTTTCTTTCTTACTAAAATGCAAATATCTCCAAGTTCATAGCCATTTTCCGTGCAATTTTGAATGATTTCCAAAACCTTTTCGGGGTACAGTTCATCTTTATTATCTTCTCGTTCTATATTCAAAAAAGATAATTCCACATAGCCTTCCTCTTTTTTAGAACTATTTTGATGCGCATTTTCATAAAGGTTTTTGTAATCATCTTTACTAAAAACCTGGTATGCCAAAAACTTAAAAAAGTTATTGTTGAAATCAACAACCGCTTTAAAACTCCTATAATTAGCGGGCAAGTTTTCAACATTTTGAGGCGTTTGAAATGGTAAATCTTTTTTATTGTACAAATCAATAAATTGTTCTGCTTTGCCACCACGCCATCTGTAAATGGCCTGTTTGGCATCGCCCACAAGCATAGCGCTTCCTTTTTCGCTTGATAGGGCATTATCCAATAGCGGGACTAAATTCTCCCATTGCATGACCGATGTATCTTGAAATTCATCAATAAAATAATGATTGAATTTTTCGCCCAAACGCTCATAAATAAAGGGTGTGGGTTGGTTTTTTATTTCATTGCTGATAATGGTATTGAATTCTGAAATAAGCATTTTGTTCTGCTCTTCTTTAAGTGCGGTAAGCTCATTGTTTATGGCATTCAAAACCGATAATGGTGTGGTGTTTTTGTAAAAAGCCTTTAGGAATTTAAGTTGAAAAACGGCTTGTTTCGTTTCATTAAAAGCAACTGCCAATTTGGGTTGAATTTGCTCAATAATTGATGCAATGTCATTAGTGACCCGTTTTGGATAGAGGGTATTCGTTTCAAGGTCTTCTTGCCACTTGTTGCCAAAAGCAACATCGATTTTTCCATTTGCTAATTTTTCAAAATGTTTTGGCAAATAGCCGCTCGAAAAGTCATTAAATTGTAATCCTGATGCCTCAATCAAAGTCAATATACTTTGGGCTTTTTCAATGATTGCAGTTTCATAGGTTTTTATTTGAGTTTTTAGATTGGTTTTAAGCGTTTTAAAATCTTCAATCGATTTGTCTTTAAGGGTTTCAATATATGGCACATGGTCTTCGTTGGTCAGTAATTTGGCGATTTTGTTAAAATCAAAAGATATATCGTAACTTTTGTCATCATCGGCTTTTTCAATAGCAAAATCTACAATGGTTTTGGTCAGGTCTTTATCTGTGCCCGCTTTCGCAATCAATCTGTCAACGGCTTCAAAAAGCAAGGCGTCTTGATCCAGTTCCACCTCAAAATTTAAGGGCAATTTCAAATCATAAGCAAAAGTCCGTATCAATTTATGGGTAAAGCCGTCAATGGTAGAAATATCAAAAGCCGCATAGTTATGGATGATGGTTTCCAGCAACTTTTTTGATTTGTTATGAAGTGTTTCTGCTTCCATGTTCAAATCGTTGCAAATGGCTATAAACATATCATTTGGATGTTCTAAAATAGCTTCATCAGAAAAACTTTTTAGCATATCGATAATCCGTTCTTTCATTTCGCCAACCGCTTTATTGGTAAATGTAATGGCCAAAATATTTTTAAAATGATGTGTGGAATTAGACTGGAATAAGATTTTTAAATACGCTTTTACCAGCGTAAAAGTCTTGCCACTTCCTGCGGAAGCATTATAAATTGTAAAGGAAGGTGCTGTTTGCATGTAAAGGAATTTGGATACAATATAAAGACTCTCGATGAGTTGATAACTATTAATTATTTTTTATTGAGGGCATTTATGCTTAAATTTGAATGAAATTAAATATTAATTAAAAAATATAAAAATTATGGCTTTCGAATTACCGAAATTAGGATACGCTTATGATGCTTTAGAGCCTCATATGGACGCACGTACAATGGAAATACACCACACCAAACACCATCAAGGATATACCAACAATTTAAATGCGGCTATTGAAGGCACGGGTTTAGAAGGAAAATCTATTGAAGCGATTCTTGACAATTTAGATATGAACAATGCAGCCGTAAGAAACAATGGCGGTGGTTTTTACAACCATTCATTGTTTTGGAACGTGATGAACCCAGAAGGGAAAGGGTATTTGTCTGGCGAGTTAAAAGGCGCAATTGTAGCGGCTTACGGTTCTGTAGATGCTTTTAAAGAAGCTTTTAGCAAAGCCGCAGCAACACGTTTTGGTTCAGGTTGGGCTTGGCTATGTGTGCATAAAGGTGGAAAAGTAGAGATTTGCTCTACACCAAATCAAGACAACCCATTAATGCCAGGCGTTGGTTGTGGCGGAAAACCTATTTTAGGCTTGGATGTTTGGGAACATGCTTATTATTTGAACTACCAAAACCGTCGTCCAGATTACATTAGCGCATTTTTTAATGTGATTAACTGGAACGAGGTTGAAAAGCGTTACGCTGAGGCGAAATAAGTAATTATTTCACTTAAAATTTTAAAGCAAACTCTTAATTGGGTTTGCTTTTTTTATGGCGTTACCCGAAAAAGGGTCGGGCTATCCGCTATATCTTTTGTTTTTGTCATCCCTACTAAGGCAGGAATCCATTTGTAAATATTTTGCTTCTATAAAAGTACATTCCTTATTAATTAAAAAAAACAAAAGGATGCCGTTTCTATTCCTAACGCACCTGTTTGCAAAAGCAGTTATTAAAATTTGAAACCATTTTATTATTTGCAAATTTTAGGATTTAGAATTCGAAGATTTGAATAAGAATTGGTTTGTGTTTATTTCACATTGAAAAACCACCGTCTTTGACGGTGGTCATG